>Ga0209780_1000408_pt1 | contig 22521 bp, 20 predicted proteins | sample WorMetexBAHAMAS2_FD_187384 | JGI IMG/M metagenome (GOLD analysis project Ga0209780, IMG submission 187384) | Marine gutless worms symbiont microbial communities from Max Planck institute for Marine Microbiology, Germany - Inanidrilus exumae... | ecosystem: Host-associated > Annelida > Digestive...
GAAAATAGGGGAAGGGGTGGGGCGATATTGACCCCCAACGAACTCGTTTTTACTTTTGGGGGTTTACACGTCTGTGTCCAATTTGGTGAAAATCGACGAAGAAATGCGACCGTGAGAGTGTCCACAGACGGACAGACACACGCCCGCACAGTCGCAAAACGATTTTATTATCTGTCCCATGCTATATGCTATAGCTATGAGGCAGATAAAAATCCTGTAACGTTCTATGACCATAAATTGGTCATTTTCTACACATGTTGTCAGGAAAAGATAAAAGAGTGGTTCAGGAATTTTTCTAGAATTTCAACTGTTCGTAATGTTAATCACATTTGGGCATTTGTGGCTCTTATGCGAGGGTAACACCTGAACGGTTGAAAAACTTTTTAAAAACAAAATGGTGCTCGATCGATAAAGGCGTGATTCGCAAAACAATACACTGCTGTAACATCTACATGCTGTATCACAAGGAAAATCTTACCTACTTAACACGACTTGCTAACCAGTGTAGCCTATAAAATTTGATGTTGTGGAAAATGGAACACTGGTATTCTGCTTCATCTTTTGTTTTAAAATATTTAAAATATGTTCAAACAAGTGTAGCTTCAACAGATTTGTCTGTTTATTAAGAACTATTTGTAGTCGTAAATTTTTTTCATTATATATTACCAGTTAACATTTATTTTGTTTGGCACAAAGGTTTTTATGCACCACTGCATATAATGTAACTGTAATGGGGACAATGTCCATAAATAAATTAATAGTTAAAATGCAGGAAATTCTTTCTGGCTTTGTGGATGTATAATCTCTCTGATCACCTCTAGTTTTTATGAGTTAGGAATTTAATCACGGATTGCTTTTAGCACCAGTGTGTTCTAAATGGCATCTTCATGGACATTTGAATGCTGTGCACAACTTCTGGTTTGATATAGATTGTTGATGCAAGATAACACAGTGCTTTTGTTTTGCCATTATGACTGTAAATACTATGTTTTGAGGAGTTGTAATTTTTGCTTCTTTTGTGAGCTGAATTGCATTGACATGTGTGCGTCTTTGTGGTGAGACTTATTGATGTATTTACAGCACTTTTGTTCTTCTGTATCGTTGTTGAGCAGACTGGCATGAAGAAGAAGTCGGGTGTCAAAGGCAAGAAGGCTGCTGGAGCCAATGCTGAGAAGGAAGAACCGATGGAGAAGGAACTCTCAGTAAGTTGGTTTATGCAGTCAGTAAACACTGTTTAGCTGTGCTTAGTGAAGATTTTTAATGAAGCAGTAATGAACTGTTATTGCACATCAGCATAGCTGAGCTATGCAGTCGTTGTTACTGTTACCGCACTTCCGTTTGTCTCTCTGTCTGACTGACGAGTGTCTGTTATGCACTTGTATTTATTATGTGAAATAAGATTGCAGTTGTCAAGCAGTCAGTGCTGTGTTCTAACCTAGAAGTGCTGGTTTTCATGCCATAGGTCCTATTATTAATGGCTATTTCACAGGTTTATGTTGGTGAGGAATACCAGTTAAGCCGTGGATATTTCTTTTTACAGGTCGGCTGCCATTCCTGACTCCAGGCATAGAGTATCAAAAAGCTAAAGGTAGACATGGTTGCATAGACGTACGGTGTGAAGAAGCATGAAAGCTTATAATAATGGTGTGATGATTGAAAAGGATGAAGCTGTTGAGGAGAAAGTTGCAGCACTGCTACCGCCGAGCGTTCTTAGTGGCTTAGCTGATGCTAACTGGAAAGAACGATTGTCTGCCATGGAAAAAATGACTGACGTATGTTTACATAATCATTTTGTTACGGTTAATTTTGCTTTAAGTTAAAACATTTTCTTGCGTTGGCATTTCTGGAGTTTGTTGAATTATTTTGTAGAGGATGTTGATTGTATACAGCAGGAAGCATTGTGTTTGCAGCATGTTCTGTGGCTGTGAAGTACATGTCTAGTTCAGACTTACACATTGCACTGTGTTGATTTGATATCTTGTTGAAGTGACATCAGACAAGTTTAAGCGTGTTTCTAACCTACTATGTTCAGACCAAGACAGCCTTGCCATCAGCACCTTGCCACATGTTGGGCAAAGTTGAGCATTGGTTGAATGTTTTGTTTGTATATGGGTAGCTCACATATTGTTTCAATGTACACTATGTTTCAAAAAAAATACACTTGATTTTTGATCATAACTGTGGCAAGTGTAGACCGATTTCCTAAATTCTTTCACAATCACATTCCTACGGAAATTCTTTACACATTATCAAGATTCTCCACCTCACCTTACATATGTTCATACACTATTTTGTGAAACTTGAAAATTGCAATTGCTGCCAATTTCAATGGCATATTGCATGTGAAACGTCAAAAGTCACATTGCAGGATATGAGGCCACCTTAATGGCAGTGCTCAGAAGAGGATCTGTGGTACCAGCAAACTGAAGAAGTGGATGATTGACGTGTAACATGGGCTGCAGCAGACAGTCACTGATGACGCTTGCATCAGTGAATGGCATAAACGTCTGCAAGCTTATATTTGTACCAGTGAGGGACGTTTTCAGCACTTGCTTTAACTTTCAGACTATTATTTATCAGGTAGGTAGGCTGCAGTAGGTATTATTTACAAACACTACTGTCACTTTCTGACAGTGTTGAAGCCATTTGTTGCATGAATTTCATGGAGCTTGTCATAAAATCATATTCCGAACGTTCTTGTGTTATCTGTATTTTGTGCATTCAGGATATTGCACAAAAGTAACTCATCACTGATATTTTTGTTGCATTTTTTATCTGTAATTTTGTTAAGTTTGGAGTAAAACTGTTTAATTTTGATGGCATGAGTAGAAGTTCAGCTGTTATTTAAAGTTTGTGAAGGTCTCAAGGTGGTGTTGCAACGCAGTTAAGGTGAGTTGGAAGGCCCCTGTAATAGTTACATGGAGAATTTTCTCAGGAACCTGACAATGAAAGAGTTCTGAAAATCGGTCTACATTTGCTGATTGCTGAAGTTAGTTCATAAGTCAGCTGTATTGTTTTTAGACACACTGTCCATAGAACAACACTGCTTCAACATATATGTGTCCACTTAATCGAAGTAGTTTCATTTGTACCTGTTTGGATGTGTAATTTTACAGGTGGTAAAGGGATTGAGTCGGGATGAAATTCCATGTCAAGCACTTGTGCGAACAGTCAGCAAGAAGCCAGGCTTGAAAGAGTCAAATTTTCAGGTTCCTTTGAACTACATCTAACTAAAGTGTTACTTATTTACTTTATTTTGTTGTTTTGTTTTGTTGTCTGTTTTATTTACTCAAGATCTCGTTACGTAGTGGTATTACATCATGCTGTGTCTTTGTGTGCTTGTGACTTGCGAGTGATAAACAAGTGATGCTGGAATATTAGCAGCTGTTGATAATGTTGCAGGTGCTGAAGCTTAAAGTGGATTTGATTGGTCATCTCGCAGTGAACAGTGTCTTCACTAAGCGCAGTGTGGAATGTTGTTTGATGGAGCTCGTTGATAAAGTGGGTGATGCAAAAAATGGTTCGGCTGTTCAGGAAACGTTGAGTTGTCTTGCCGAGTGCACTTCGCTTGATTACATTGCGCTGCAGGTACTAATAGCCATTTTATGGCTTGTTGATTGTATTGTATGTTGTAATTAAGACTAGGGCTGTTGAGTTAATGCGTTAAAGAATTAATGCCAATAAAAAATTGTCACCGCTAAAATTTTAAATGGTTTTACTATTCTACAATATAAATGATATTTTCTGTAATGCCAGTTAATTGCTATGCTGAGACGTCATTTACAGAGATGTGCAGACTGCAGATGCGGATATTTTGTCATCCGCAGAAATGCTATCCGCATCAGCAACTGTCCAACGACAGGCTTCTGTGGATGGTCAGTATCCAGTCTTGCCAGCAGCAATGTCCGCATTGTACTCTGTTCTGTCATGGACCAAAAAAACTTTAGTGCGAAAGGAATGAGTGATGTTACGAATTATACAGATTAGGCCTATAGAGCGGTCAGTTGATTCTAAAATAGACGTTTATTAACCAGATGCATTGCACAAAAAATTGTTCTTTAACTGAGAGTGGCAAGTTGATACTGGTGACTGGATGCATTTGCTGTATGATGAGTGTAGGCTTTGCAGATGGCATTTGTCCAGAAGAATCCAAAGAATCAGTCCGAAACATTGAACTGGCTTGCTGGAGCAATTCGACAGTTTGGACTCAAGTGAGTTGTGTGTTGTTGCATGGCTAGTATTGGCAGTAATGTTTATGCACTTGGGTGCATGAACAGTTGTTAGAACAGTCCATGGTAATAATTTTGAGGTAAAGGTTAGCAGTCATCAAGGCTTGGCATTAAGCCCATTAGTTAGTTAGAAACGTACAGATTAACGTGGCATGAGCAAAAGTGCGTCTTGGATATGGTACACAAACATTTCTGTTTATGATATTGATGGAAGAAATATTGAGAGAATATATGCCTGGCTAAATACAGGTGATTTCATTTGGTTTTGCTGGCAGAAAGCAAAGAAGAACTAGCTAGCTTTTCACTGTCAAAGGTTGTGGATAAACGGCAACAATTTTTGTTGAGCAATGTCCACATCCTTGAAGCTTGCAGATGATGTTAATGAACCAACACTATTACGACATCCTATTGCCTTCAATACATGGACACTGTTGGTTGGGTGTCAGATAGAGCAGCCAGCCAGTGGAAAATTGAGTGATTATGAGCTGGCATGTCTGTCTGGAGTGAAGTGCAGATGATTTGCATATGATCCAGCTGATGCCACTGCCACCCCATCGTCTCTTGCCTCATGGTTTAACTTGCTGGTGCTGGCCTACCCTGATTGTCATGGAAAATAGACTATTAAATGAGTGTTGCTGTTTATGTTACCATTTTTAATGCACTACACTATGCTAGCATGGTATATGCTGTCATCATGTGTCCGTCTGTCTGTCTGTCCATCACAAGTCGAAGTTCTGCAAAGATCTCGGCGAAATTCCAACGGGGTCATTCCTAGTGGGGGCACCAAATAGAGGTGGGGTAGGTTACAGTCCACGACTTTTGACCAGTATATCGCTATATCTCAGAAACTGTGCAAGGGATATAGTTTTATGGAACATTAATAGGAACTCGTATGCATTCTATCGGATTTCGCTATTTTCAGTGACTTTGGGTGACCCCCAACCACCCTATTTTCCACATTTTGTATCCCTTTTCGTATCTTTTTAGTGGATGGAGGTAAAGACTTCAAATTTGTTAGGCAGGTTGATCGTAGCAATCCCTAGCCCTCGGATTAAAAATCATCCCTGAAAGGGATGTGGTCAGGTCACGTGAACCATGTAAATTTTGTTGGACACGAACCATATCTCTGGCACAGCTGAAGTTAGAGTAATCAAATTTTGTACACAGCATGTCTCACCATATGGAAGACAAATACCCTTAATAGGGGCGTGATCAGGGTCACGTGACACATTAAAAATTTTGCGGCCCCAATGATATCTTTGGATTGGCTGAAGCTGGAGTCATCAAACCGGTAGATTATATCATATCCTAGCCTAAGGATGACAAACCACCCTTAAAGGGTTGTAGTCAGTGTAATGTGACCCATTTTTAAATTTTGGTTATATTATATCTCTGGAATGGATGAAGCTACAGTCGCCAAATTTTGTATGCAGATAGAATATATCAAGTGTTTGGCTTTTGATGGCAGACTACTCCCTAATAGGCATGATCAGGGCCACGTGACCCTTTTTTAAATTTTGCCCCAATATCTTCGGAATTGGTGAAGCTAGCTAGCACTTCAAATTTTGTGTGCTGATTGATACATAGGAGTAATAGTGCACGCATCGTATATAACCCCCGAAAGGGACGTGTGATGTGTCACGTGAGTGACCTCCTTAAATTTTAGGAAACAAGTGATAATATCTCGTCAGTGGTGCAAGATAGAGACATAGTTGCAATGGAAGACTAATAGGAAATTGTGTGTCACCTATCAAAGGGTACCATTGCCAATGACTTTTGCTGTTTGAAACCTTTTTAACTCTCATACCTCGTGAAACATAGCACGAGTTTACTAACATAGCGCATCACACGGCACCTCTGCACTAGCAGACCTTCATGTAATGAATATTGCAATGCTTTACGGTATTGCCAGCCTTTCAGTCTGCTAACTGTTGCACTAGCACTTTATTGGTAACTAATGGAGACTGGAGGACGGGTGTGTTGCACGTGCTTCACTGCAACAGCACTAGACTCAGCAACAGACTCAGCTGCCATCGACTACATGGCCCCAGCAAGTGCTCAATACGTCAACGCTGGGGCCATGTAGTCGATGGCAGCTGAGTCTGTAATTAGGCTTTGTAAAAACACCACCTGCCCGGTTGGATTCCCTAGTTGCTGTTTTAGGACTGCAAAAATGCAACTAGTGTGCACATTAGCAGTAGCAGACAGCAGTGATGTGAAGAAAACAGCAGAAATCTGCTGTGAAATAGTTGTGAGTTTTTAGTGCAGGATAATTTTTCAAAATATCTGTTAATGTGAGACATTATTATATCCTACATTATTTAATAGTTCATTTTAGTAGTAGTAGTAGTAGAACGTACTGATTAACGTGGCATAAGCTAAGTAGCTTCTAGGACACGGTATGGAAATTTTTCTTTTATGCTTGCTAATGAACGCAGTGTTAATATGTTGTTGATAGAGTGAGCGTGAAGCCACTGGTCGAATATCTGAATAAAGCTCTGACTGCTACAAATCCGGTTTGTGATTGTTTATATTAACTAGTTTTTACCATGCAACGGCATGCTAGCTGCTGTCATGTGCCTATCTGTCTCGCTGTCTGTCCGTCACACGCTGGCATTGTAACAAAAAGCTAAACATAGGATCATGCAATCAATGCCATACAGTAGCCCAGGGACTCTGTTTTCTGATGCTGAAAATCTCTGCGAAATTACAACAGGATCACCCCCTACGGGAGCACCAGGTAGAGGTGGGGTAGGTTCAAATAAGCGATTTTCAACCAATATCTCGCTATATCTCAGAAACGGTGCAAGATAGAGACATAGTTACTATGGAATGCTAGTAAGGAACACGTATGTGCTGTATCACATGTCACTATTGTTTTTTTGAGACACAGTGTATAATTAAAAGTTACTAAATTTTGGCATAAGGTAGGAGGCCACAATGCAAGTTGCCATTAAAATCTTTATTGTGGAATGCGTGTAACTGTTTGCATAATTTTTAAAGTTTGTATACTTTGACCCCAAATATCTCGAAAAACGTCGGGGAGAAAATGTATGAGATTTTTGCGTTTTCGACCACGTCTGTGGCAGGGAACTATGAAGTGAAATACCGAAACTGGAAGTAGTTTTTGTGCCATTTTGGTGAAAAACTGAATTTCTGAGTTTGTTAGGTTTTTATTTTGGTTTCTATGGGCGTTATTAAGTTAATTTTGGTGCCGTATTTTAGATTATGGACCTAAATATTTGGGGGAAATGTCTGAGTCATAGCCATCCTAAGGTTGGGTCTTGTCTACGATTGGCGTGGCGGATATGCATAATATTAGGCCGTGCATATCTCGGTGTCCAAACTAGACATGACAGGTTTGTTTCCAGCATTTGAAACAGTGCCACACAAGCCTGGTCATCTCTATATTTTAATCGGTTTAAAATGCTAGGTCTGTCAGTTTGAGGAAATGCCACATGTTGCATGTTGGTGTTGGACGTGCGTAATTGACCAAGTCTGGACTGGAAAATCCTTATTGCGGTTATGCGATACTTTATCGCAGTTATGCGATATTTTGATGTTTAGAGACAAAGTAAGTTGATTTAAGGTATTTTGTCAAAACGATTTTTTTTATCACAAAGTGATGTTCAGACTTAGAATTTTGACATTGAGAAAGTCATGTTATGTAGGAACCGCTCAAGAAAGAAGTACCCTAATGTAGTAGGAAACTGGGTGCGAAAAGTGGAAATATGCGGATGAAACCGAATCTGGAAGTATTTTTAGCTGCCATTTTTCCGTCGCAGAGGGGGGAGTGAGTAAAAATGCCCGTAAATTCTGTTGGAAGGCCACAATCACTAGCCCCCAATGATTCATTTCCAATCTCAGTTATCGGACTGGAAATAGAATTGGAAACCGGAAGTGCGTATGAAATTGCAGAAAATAGCCTGAAATGCAGCAAAATGCACCATAATGAGAAACCACTTGCAGTACGTTAACATATGTTGTCATAGCTGGAACCAAAAGTGGTTTTAGGCGCCATTTTAGAGTCATAAAGTGCGACATAGTGTGAAAAGCCGATAAACGATATCAGAAGGCCAGAATCACTAGTCCTTTTGGGACAATGTAGTTTTATTTCCAATGCCTGCTGTTGAGTCAGAAATAGACTTGAGAAACCGGAAGTAGTAACAAGAGTGCAGAAGATGGCCCGAAATGACTCGCCAAGTGCAGCAAAGTGGATTATTGTGCAATACTCTGACTTAGCACACCTATGACATCAAGTGATTGTTCAGTCTGCCGATGATACTATACACCATCATGGACCAACCAGAAGTGCCAAACCTCTGGCGAGCTGACTCCAATCATGTCAAGTGTGAAGTATTACAGCAACAGTGATAATGTTCTATACTAAAGGCTAGTCAAGCATGAAGTGATAGGCGTTTTAGGAAGGAGTAAAAGCATTGTATCTAGATTTATTTCTAATAATGGTTGTTATGTCAGTAAGACAGTGTTGAACATTTCGTCGTGCGTGTAGCTGATTGATCGCTGCATGTGTTGACTGAAGGCTGTGCGTACGGCGGGAATCAGCTTGCTGGGTGTGGTGTATATGTACATGGGTCAACCGCTGCGTGTTCTATTCGAAAATGAAAAGCATGCATTATTGCAGCAGATCGATGCTGAATTTGACAGGGTATGCACTGCGATTGCCTAAAATAGCTGAAGTTAACTGTGTATGTAGTTATTTGATTGGTTAATTTGAGTATTAAAGCAGATGCTTATTTGAATGGTGCAGATTTAATAGTTTCATGTAGAGTGCTCTGCAGCTGCATCATTGTTTGTGAAAATAATGACAAAGGAGCATGTTTTCTTACAGAGATTGTGTACATGTTAATGTATGCACATGTATTTATAAGTAAACATGTATTTATATACAGTGGTTTAAAAGAAACACTCAACCTTATTCATGTGACTAATTTACAAATGTTGACAGATTTCTATAATATTTGGTGTACAGTGTATTGAATTAATTTAACCTCCTCACATACATACTGCTGCTACACTACCTTGGGAAACAAATCAAGTACATAATGATAACTTTCAGTCCTCTCAATCAAAGTTACACATTACAGTTGCAGTGTAAAACAACGTCCAGTTTGTCTGCGCAACCAGTCCTAGTTCAAGTTCAGTTACTATATCAAGTGTTCAAAATGTCCTTTTCATTCACACAGGCCTGAAGTCTCTTCCACCATTAGTCAGTAGCATCATCCACAATGCTCTGCGATAAGCTATTCCATGTGTCGATCAAGTGCTGTCTCAGATCGGTCACGTCTTGAACTGGCACCTGATACACATGCCCCATATTCGACAGTCTACAAGACTAAGATCAGGACTATTCGGAGGCCAGAAGTCCAGAGGAATGAATTTGAGAGTTTCACGCTGAAGGAGCTCTATCGTCTGTGCACAATGCACAGTATGCTGGCACACTATCTTGCCCAATACCACAATTAAAGTAGCAGTATGTAGGTGAGGTGGTTAAATTAGTAGCTGTTGTGTTGCAAATTAACTTAGTACACTGTGTACCAAATATTGTAGAAATCGGTCAAAATTTTTGGAAACTGCAGTCATATGAATAAGGGGAAGGGACCTTAACTTGATCAATCACTAACATATTCTCATCTGTGTAATGTGTGTATCTGTGATAGTAACTTCCACTTCACTTCAACTATGTTGCTACTCTACTTTGTGAAATTTGAAAATTTAGAATTACTGCTGAACTTTTTCTCTTACCATCAAAATTAGTTTATTTTATGTGAAACTGAAAGGTAACTTTACAACATTCAGATGACGTTTGCCACAAAAATAGCACACTAATTATTTACTTTTTATGCAATATACGTATAGAATGCAGATGATGCAATAACATTCAGTATATGGTTTGATGACAAATCTCTGAAGTTTATGCAACAAACGACTTTGTCATTGTCAGAAGGTGACAGTAATGTTGCTAGCTAATAAATACTGCAGTCCATTTACCTGATAAATGCTACTAAATAGTCCACAAGTTAAATCAAGTGCTTAAAACGTCCATCTCTTGCATAAACACAAGCTCAGACGTTTGCTTTTTTAATGATACCTTTGTCAGTAACGGTCTGCTGCATACTGTGCAACACCTCTGTGAGTCACCGCCTCAGTTTGCTATGTTACGGATGCTTTTCTGATTGCTGCTTCATTGTTCACCAGATCTTGTAATCATTAGGTTTCAGACAAGGGCCATTAGGCAGACACGCATCTCACAGATGAATTATGACATCTCACATACAAGATACCACTGCAATCTGTAGCAATTCTTAGCTTCAGTTTTCATATGATGCTGTATTAACATACTTAAGATGAGGTGGAAAATCGTTATAGTGTGTAAATACAAAAATTCCTTCAGATTCTAACAGTGAAAGAATTTCTAAAATGGTCTTCATTTGCAGAAGCTTTGACCAGAAGTCGGTTGTCATACTTTTTGTGACAGTGTAGAATAAATGTTTATTCAGCTATATTACATTTTTGTTCAGATAGGTAGATGTATGTTAGAGCTAAGCATGACAACCTAATGTGTTCTGTTATGGACACACTAATGCAAGTTATTCAAGTACAACACGCTGACTGTGACTGTGCAGTGTGTCTTTGTGAAAAGTTAGTGTAACGTGTTTGACAGGTGAAAGGTGAAAAGCCTCCGGCACCAACGAGAGGTCTAATCAAGCGGTCAGCAGTTGGAGCTGATGATGGTGGAGATATTGATGAAGAAGATGAAGATGGTGCTACTGGTGATGTAGCTGCTGCAGCCGATCTTATTCCCAGGACTGATATCAGGTTTGCTGTTACTGCTGTCAACATAGCGTCATTCGACATGTTCAGTTTTTAGTATTTTATTCCTCTTCTGATTCACAACTCTGCTCATCCATTACTCCCTCTGTCTTCACCCCACCCGGCTTAAAACTTACTTGTTTCACAAATTCTACCCCTGTAGTTTTACTTCTTCCGCCTGGACTGCCTTCACGAACTATTGCCCGGACCATTTCTTTTGAGCTACTCGTTTTTTTGTTTTTAGTTTTTGCTTATTTTTTAAATTTCTGTGCCGTGTGCTAGATTAAGCTGGTTATCTCGTCAGCTTTACCGTATAGTGTTCTCTTACAGTCGATTGATGTGAAATTATTATCACAGTTATTACTAGCAGACTGTTACAGTGAAGGGCAAGAGTTCATGAGTGAAGCAGCAATACATATCTCATGTATCATGGCTGCTAAATCTTCTGGTCTTGTAATGTTTTCATTGCTTTGTTACCACTAATTGATGTCTGGAAGAGCATTGTGTGGTAGAAAAATCCCTTCTCTGGAGCGTAAACCATTAGGCCTGAAGTATGACCTGAAAATTAGCCAAGATAAAGAGCTGTAGTAATCATGCTTTCACTGTTTATTAAATATTCATACGTTCGTTTGAGCAAGAATGCTTTCTCATTTGGCACTTGCCGTAATTTGAACCAACATTCACTGTGATAACTGTGTGTATTTGCGTGTGTGTGACAGTGAGCGTATGACCGATGAGCTCATGTTTGAGCTGGCAGATAAGAACTGGAAAGTACGCAAGGAAGCACTTGACAAAGTTGTGGCTGTTGTCAACGAAGTCAAGTTCATCACCAACAACATTGGTCCACTACCTGAGGCACTGAAACCTCGACTTACTGACTCCAACAAAATTCTTGTATGTAATATGTTGTTATGTGGTGATCTGAATGTGAGTGTGATGATAAGCATTTCGCTAGTTTCAAAATCATACATTTGTTGGGTGTGTACTGGTTTAAGAAAGCTGGAAAAGTCAGGAAAGATCATGGTATGGTTTTTGGAAAATTGCCTTAGTTGAACTTCATTGCATGGCCCAGATGGTATCTAATTGATACTTATATAGTTTTAAAACATCTGACATGACTATGGGTACCATTTGCTGATGGCATATATTAGTGAACAGCTCACATCTGTTGCTTCTTCAAGTGTCTGGAAGTTAGTCGGGCAATTTGTAGTATAGCATGCACTGTATTAGCTTGGATACAGTCACTGACAGAAATTGACATAGTATTGTGGAGTCAGTGTGTGGCAGCTGAGTTTTTTTGTTTGAGACAGGATTCTGAAAATGAAAATGCAGTTAATAGTGATGGATAGTTCTACTGAGCTGCTGTGTGCGAGATGGTGTCACTGTTGCTACAAGTACTTATGGTTCCATTTGTCACTCCAGTGTACGACACTGTAGGTTGGGTGACTGAAGAACATAATGCAGTAAAAACCTGCTCCATTATCCTCTTTGGGGGACTATGCCAAACCTGCAATAACTCCATACAAGAAATGGCAAAACAACTGTCCATCTGTTAAATTTTGGGCTTCTTGAAATCTACACCATCTGGGTGGAGCTGGATTATGGCAGAAATAGCTGGGCTTATGCTGTAGGTTTCCCACTGCATTGTTTATTATGTTAATAATATGTGTGAATCTTTGATAATGATAATGATCATGTGATGCTGATGGTGATGTGCATTGGCAGGCTGGTGTTGCTCTGACATTGTGTCAGCAGTTAGCCACGTCTATGGGACCAGGTATCAGGCAGCATGTGCGAGTGTTGGGGCCTGGCATTGTCACCAACTTTGGTGACTCTAAGGTGAGTGTAGACCGTCGTGTTTACCTGTACTATGTGTCACTATCGATATATATATATATACTCTATGGAGCGAGCTGTGCCTATTATGGGCTATAGCCCGAAGTTTCGCCAGGTTATAGAATATTAAGCAGAAGAAACGTCTTTTTGCAACCTTTAAATTGTCTGTTTACACAATTATTGCAGAACAAGTCGGCATGTTTACATTTTACGTTGATTGACATGTGAAGTAGCCACGGTGGCACTGCGGCCAATGGGAGCACAGGGAGTGCGGAGTAATGGGCGTGGTTGTGTAGGCGAGTGGCAACAGTTTAAATGGGCCAGGCTATCTTTAGTTATGGAATATTAAACCTTCTTGTGTGTCACACAGCTGCAGGTGAGTAGTAAGAATTGAGGCTGCTGTCACTTGTGAGTTGTCATCATGTGACAGTTGGTGTTGACTGCAGCAGTGTATTGGCTACAGAGCATGGTAGTGTGAGTTAAAGAGAGCATCAGTATGCCACCAATAGCAACAGACCACACAAACAGCCTGTGATACTGCATTTTTTCATGTTATTGCTCTTAAGTAAACCTGATCAGTCAGAAGCATTTTAGTTTTTCATTGTTGCGAATGTGAAGATATGTGCATTTTTAAGTACTGAAGCAAAGTTATCATTATATTTTGTGAGTATGTGCATATGCATGAATTGGCATGGAACTTAAGTATAGATTTTTCTGTATTTAGTGCTACTGCTAAATTATCAGCCCTGTTGCAGTGGTATATACAATGTATGCCATTCATATACATTGTCAATTTCTATCTCTCAGGCAAACCGTTATGTTAATGGTATGTGGCATGGTGGTTTGATGGTTAGAGCATGGGACATGCAGTCAACGTTGTGGGTTTTGTTCCCAGCCATTCCAGTTTCATGTAGTGACCGATAAGGCACTGGCCAATTATTGGTCGGCGGATAATCGGCGCCTAACAATCGGCTGATTACCGATTAATATAAAACACTGATTTTGATGTCTTATTATAGGCTCTAGCGCCTATAGGCTCAAGATCCTATATTGTAAATTCTCTACAGGGCAAAAACGGCCTTCACACATTCGGAAATAACTCCACCGAACGTGAACTAATTTGGATGATTTGTTACGGCCGCAATGAGATTGCTACTTAACAAAGTGGTCGAAAGTGACCGGTAAACTGTGCGAACGGAGGGAGCCGCGAAGCGCAAGCATTTATTCTCTTGGCCTCTCTTCGTTCGTGTCACTCGACCACCCGCAGAGCGCACATTCTGCACTCTGCATGCCTCCCAGCTGACCAACTCGTCACTCACCAGTCTCTGTATTTACAGCGTTGTTACTGGCTCGCCTACACATAGTGTAGGAGGGCCAGACTAGTAACGGTCGCGGGCGTCTGCCTTCTGTCGGCGTCGTCTGTAACGCAGCGCATATGCAATGTAACTCACCAGGGGTCGCCACTTGGCAGGCCTGTTGTGTTACGTCCCGTTAGGGCGACGCCTTGTTATAACAACTTTAGACACAAGGTGTTGGCGAGGTAGAAGTATACCCCGTGAAGGCTTCGGATTGTTGTGCCCTTTGGCCGGACCACTCGGTAATGAGCGCGTACGTGGATCGTCACTTCGCCGCCAGTGTACTTCCAGACGCCACCCGATGGGCGACCACCCACGCCGCCGATCGACACACCAGGACTGGCGGCCCAGGCGGCTGACACGGATCTGACTTTGATGTTCCGAGGCGCTGAGTAATTCCCGTTTTGTGGCATCGATGTCCTCGCGAAAGTTGACAGGTTGCACGCTGCTTACGCGAGATAATGGTTTCAGTGAAGCTGCTGTGTGTTGTTACGGTGGCAGGAATTTGCAACTTGGTCGGTGGCGATGTTTTTTGACATGCCACCGTGTTGGCGGTGCCGGTGGCAAATATCGGTCGGTGTCAAGGGCCCTAGGGTTGTTAATTGGAAACAGGTGGATGTCGGGGTTGGTTGTCCTGGAAATCGCTAATTGTTCAGTGCATGCGACAGTGGAGGGTGCACTAAGTGAGACCGTCGCCACGGTCTCACTAAGTACAGTGCCTTGACTGTCGCTGCTGCCTGTTGCTGTCCGGTTAGCAAGTGGGGAAGCAGACGTGCGGGGGAGGGCGGGCAGTATCGCCGCCGACTGATCTCGCTGTGTGTTCACATTCACGCAGGGATCAAATAACACTGCCAAAGTGTGGGGCAGTTTTCAGGAAACAGCGCCCAGAAAGACCGCCGAGCACACTAAAACACCGCAATGGCGGTGTTGGTTCGATGGTAGCTAATCACCGTGGTGGCGGTGAAAGTTCGGTGGTCGTAACAATACTACTGTATTCTCGTAAAACTGTTTGATGTTGACTCCCATGTGCGGACCAGCATAGCAGCTTTATGAAGCTACGTCTACTGAGTAATCAGCGGCGCAGTCGACATATCTGCGGCTGAGTAAAGATGAAACGATACTGCAGACAGGCCACCGACCAGTGGCGGCACTACACCAGGACGCGCCAGATCATATGACTGCTGTAAAGCTTACGTCCTGGCTGTCACCCTGGCTCAAGTTACGTGAATCGAGTTTCGACTGGTGATATTCGAGTCCAGTTTCGAGTTGAAAACTGAAGCTTTGAATATTCGAACTTTGTTTAACATCCCTACCAATTGTGTAAACGACAGTCGGCCGATACCGATTATTTGTGAAACGGCCAATAATCGGCTGATACCGATTATCTCCATCTCTGTTCATGTGCACAATAACTTGATGCAGGCCCTTGGCTGATGTTATTCTGCTGTGGTTAACTAAAGGAATGTACAGCAGCTCTTTTCACTTAACACATGCCATACTTCAGTGTTTTACAGATGTATCATAGATAGGTGCTGTATAAATACACAATTACTACTACAGAAAAATATAAGGTTGCAGTTTCTGGAGAACAACAGACTTCAGATGTTTTCAGGGAAACTGTTGGAGACGTATGTGTGATAATGTGTGCTTGCAGCCAAGTGTTCGACAGAGTGCCATGCAGACGTTGAATACGTGGGTTGAACGAACTGGTCTGGCCATTTTTGTTGAAGCTGAAATAATGACTGATGCATTGAAGCTGGAAAACCCGATTCTGAGAGCTGAGGTTTGTGGAGTGGTGATATTATGGTAAGAATTTGCATGTAATATGCATGGAAATAATAGAACAAACCAGATTTGGTTACACGCAACACCTATTGATTGTTCTTTTGAGTAATTTTCGTTTGTTTGAATAGTTAACTTTGTTGCTTTCATTGAGTTTTTTGACCTCTGTTGTTGTCAGTCACAAAATGATATATACAAATTGTCTGTTGATGAATATAATTACTTTATTCAAAAACATGTATGTAATATAGTAACATGTCTTAAGCATGTATTTGTAAAGCAGATGCTTGTTAATGAATGTAATACAGTTGCTGGGATGGTTTGCTGAGAAGTTGCCATCGTGTAAGAAGCTGCCTGTTGAATTTCACGACTGTGTTCCGCACCTGTTTACCTGTCTTGAGGACAGAAATGCCGATGTGAGAAAGAAAGCCCACGAAGCTGTGTTGCCATTCATGATACACACTGGCTATGAGGTGATGGCCAGGCATGCAGCTAAAGCAAAGGTTGTATACATTTAAGTTTGTCACAGCTGCAGTAACCTCATCCTTGTTTTTCAGATAATGTCATCATTATGCTCAGTCAGTTTAATGCAGGTGTGTAGGTTAGTATCGGGGCTGTACCAGATAGGTGGCAAAACGGCCAGCAAGAACACAAACACCAGTTACCTTGTAATTTAGTCAGCATTATGTTCGATAGTGATACTGATCAAAAATTAAAATCCAGATGTCGCATCAAGCATCACTCGTAGAAAAGTCAATTTAGATGACTCGTAATATATCATCCTGTATGCCATTTCTAGTATTTACTGTGTAGTTAGCTGCTGGCATAACTGAACTATTTATGTTCAGTCTTGGTGCACTATTCAGCCATATTTGCCTACTATTGAGAGCCGAAGCATGTACAAGGTGAATATTTAGCACAGCCCTAGTTGTTATACACTGTATCCCAAAAAAAGTGAGAATGTGAAATATTCAGTAGGAATTTTGTTCAAGTTTCGATATAGCAATATTATCATTTTACTGGCATTAAATGTGATTAATTTTGTACAGTCTTCGATGTTTATTTTGTAGCAATAGCAGGCAATGGCATTTGTAAGTTCTGCAATTGATTAAATATTGTCTGAACATCTACCCTTTAGCCTATAACGTTTTCTGTTGGTGGTGTTATTATCTTGAATTTGCTTTTGTTTAGTTTAACAGATGCCTGCTTTCAGTACTAACATTTGCATACCGTCAAAAACAACAATGATGTTGAATTTGGTTTATGTTGCTTGCCGTACCTATCCACGATGCTGACCTTTAAGGGCACTGCTGAATGTTGTGGTCTGGCGCCACCCCTGATGAGTGACAGTAATAGATGGAGTATGTGTGATGCCTTCCTTTGCCACACTGCATGTTCGTCAGTAATTAGAATTTAAAACATGTGCAAGCATTCTGCACCTTGTGGCAACATAGAGTAACACTTTTGTGAATCAAAGAGTATTGCAGTCACAGGGCATTTATGTTTAATGTTAATGCTGGAGGATGCATGGTTTTTATTTTGCAGCCAACGTCAAAGGATCTCATAATGAAGGCATTGGAACAAGCACGACCCAACTTGCCTCAGAAGCCTGCCAAGTCGACCAAAGGTTCTTCTAAGCCTGAGATGTTTATTGCTGATGACGATGACATAGAAGCAGCTGCAGCGTCTAAACCTTCCAGTGCAGCAAGCGTCAAAGCTGCCAGTAAGGCTGGCAGGCCAAGCAGTGCTGCAACTTTAGCTGCTGGCAAAAAGGTGCAGTTGATGTTTTGTTTAGAGTCGTGTGGTGATTGCTTTGTTACAGTTGCAGAGTACATTGCAGCTGTTGATTAACACTGATGGACGTTGATGTTATTGCCCGTCTTGTTGCTGTAATTTTTTTCGGCATTTTTATGTTGGGTCTTTGTAATCTGTCTGTGTATAGTGTTAATGTTTATAATAGTTAGCATTCTACCAGAATAGTCCCACTCTGTTTTCAGGCTGGATGTCCTAGGAGGCGACTGACTGAACCTGGCTTTAGTTTTTTTTACTTATTTTACTGTATTTTTACTTAAGGATGCATGCTTTTTTGTCGTATTTGATTTGCTCTTTTTTGTGGTATTTGATTTAGTTTTGTCTTATGGCATGATAGTTGTCTTCCCCTGTTGTAAGCGCTAGCATAATAATTTAAATGAGCCTCTCGATCCTTTTCCCTTTTTGGGTGGCTGCTGAACAAAAAGGCGGTCAGGGTTGAGGTTAATATATCACTGACCTTCCTTTCTTTACTGGGTAGGGATAGCTCTCCACCCCCTGACCTTTTATTTCTGATATAGCCATATTTGTGCTGAAAAAGGACGTTAAACTCCAACTATCTAACTTACTATAATTGTTAGCAGTAACATGACAGTGGTGGCTTGTGAGTAATTGATGTATGTGCTGTAATGCAGGGGCCTGCAGGTACTGCTGCTGCAACCGCTGCAACAAAGAAAAAAGGCCAAGAAGATGAAGATGTGGGTGCACCTTTGAAAGCTTCCAGTGGAAAAGAGCAAAGATTTCGCGATGAGAAGAATCTCAAGGTACAGTTAGAAGATGTACTGCTGTTATTCCTTGATCTGATGACAAAGTGCATGCAGGTGAAGGTGTGACTGATGACAAAAGTGCATGCATGTGAAGGTGTGACTGATGACAAAAGTGCATGCAGGTGAAGGTGTGACTGATGACAAAAGTGCATGCATGTGAAGGTGTGACTGATGACAAAAGTGCATGCAGGTGAAGGTGTGACTGATGACAAAAGTGCATGCAGGTGAAGGTGTGACTGATGACAAAAGTGCATGCAGGTGAAGGTGTGATTGATGACAAAAGTGCATGCATGTGAAGGTGTGACTGATGGCAAAAGTGCATGCAGGTGAAGGTGTGACTGATGACAAAAGTGCATGCAGGTGAAGGTGTAACTGATGGAGTATTGTGAACATAATGCAGCTGTGTTAGCGGTCATTCACATGTCATATAATGGAGTGACAACTTGTGTGGCCTGTAATTGTTATATTGGGTAGCATGAGTTGGATTTACAGCTTTAATCTGTAACATTGCTGTTATTAACATTCTAATTTGTTGAATATATCTTGTAAATACTGCTGATATTTAATAATATGTTGGTGTGCACATTTCAGATGCGAGTTTACTTTTAATTTTAACACTTACATGATTTTTTGTGTTCATATAGTTGAAAAAAGTTAGTACTCGTACATAATTACTGGAAGAAAAGGAATTTTTAGAATAATGCATATGGAGTTTTGGCTGCTAATTGCCAAGTAATACAGGTGAGATCACCAGAACTATAGGCTATAACGTTATTTGGGGTAGTGATGGGCCCCAATTATGCGATTTTAACGTTGTATAATATGTGAACGCCCCCTTATAAGTGCAGTTGTATGTAGGTTCTCCGGTGGAACTTTACGACACCTCGGCCTGAGTTTATTGACCAGCTGAAAGTACAGATGGAGCCGACGTTCAGCAAATCATTAATGGAGCAAATGTTTCATCTTGATTTCAAGCATCATATTAAAGCTCTCGATACTCTGACAAAGGTCTGTCAGTTGGAATATACTGCTGAATGTCACTGTGTCTTACATAACAAGAAGAACAATACCAGCTGTTTTATTTGCTCCAATCGCAGCAATGGGCGTACTTCATTAGTTGTTTTTTTGCTGCAGATTGTTAGACTTGTATCCTACTACAGAAAAAAACTATACCTTTGCTTTGTATAGTGTACATAATTACAGAAACAGGGGTGCAGTGTCAGAAGGTCTGGTGCAGAGAGTTGCCTTGAATTACAGCAGATGACAGTATTGCCTGTCAAGTGATTGAGAGGAAGTGAACTTAGGCCTGCTGCATATGGGGTCATTTTGAATATTTGGTCCGACTTAATGATACCAATTTTTTGTCGTTTTTGAATTTAAATAACTGAGTATTAAATGACTAATTTTATAGTTTGTTTAGTGTGTTTCATTGATTGCACACGTGAAAGGCATGATCATGCGTAAACACAGTGTTTATCGAGATGTATGTCATTTATCCAGTAGCTCAGTACATACGCAGCTTGATATGCACTTCTCAACAGAGGCGTGTTGAAATACATGTGCTGCCATAAACGTAGTTAGTGTGTGTATGTGTGTGTCATTGTTAGATGTGTGAGGTGGACAGAGAAGCCAGTCTCAGTAACATTGACCTCATTCTCAAGTGGCACACGCTGCGCTTCTTTGACACCAACACAACTGTTCTCATGAAGCAGCTGGAGTACCTACAAGTGCTGCTGAACATGGCTGCTACAGAGGGATATCATCTGCATGAGTTAGAAGCTGTTAGCTTCGTTCCATATCTCATCAACAAGGTTGACTCCACTTGCTGATTGTGTAAATTGAACTGGAACTGGCTGCTTGGCATTGTGCTAGTTACTAGAGGATTTTGCAGTCGATACTGATAGAAGCTGCAGTAATGTGGCAGTGCTGATTTATATCTGTGTAGGTTGGCGATCCAAAAGACAACATACGTAAAGATGTACGAACAATAATGCAGCTGCTGTGTCATGTATATGCACCAGTAAAAATGTTTACATTTGTGATCGATGGACTTAAGTCAAAGAATGCCAAACTCCGCATGGGTTAGTAATAGTCGTCATTCAGCTGTTATCACTGCTGTACTTCTTGAATACATAGCTTATTAAAATGTAACAAAGATTTATGACTGAACTTTGCTGTTAGTGACACAAATGGTTAAATGTTAAAACTAAGATATGTCGTATGTAGTTAAATTATTATGAAACAAAAATTTCAGTTGTTTTCTTATGTCTTAATGTATCAGTGATTTTGTGAAGTAAGAGATTTGAGACAGCATTATAGAAGATTGTGTAGACGTTGATGCCATAGTGATGAATGCTGAAGTGTAACTGAATTCGGATGCGGAGTTCATTTACTATACAGCAGCGTAGTAGCAGCACGTGAACATGAGAAGTAGCCACTATTTGTACACCTCCACCTGGTACTGTTGGTGAAAGCTTTATGGCTGTCCGTCTGCTATGTTCGTTCATTTGTTCCTTCGTTGATCCGTCCAAACAGGTCTCGTTGCCACGATATCTTGTGAATGGCTTGAGCAACCTCGATGAAGGGTACAGTGAATATTCACTAGCCTATGCCGACCTGATTAGAGGCTGGAGATCAAAGGTCAGTAGGCTGCCGACGTGGCAAAGGCATCCGTATGTCGTTGACGCTAGTTATATCTGTGTGTTTGCACCAGTGTGATTTAAGTTGTGGATATTTTTTAGTTTTGGTTAAGTTATCAGTCCAAGTTATCGGTTTTAGTTTTTTTATTTTTTTGCAGTTCCGTTATCGTTAACGGATTTAAATTCTGTCCATTAAAGGAATGAATCCGTTTTGGTTGCCATTAACTTAAATCACACTTTAGCTATGGTCTGCATAATAGCCGGTGTAATGCAAAACTAAAAATTTTATGATGTACGCATACATACATGTGTGGGCGTGCCTTCTGTCTACGTCGTGTACACGGCATCTTGTCGTACAATGTCGGCAACAGTTGTATAACGAAAACTTAAATAATATTTATTCAGTTTCAGTTGTTAATGTTTCAGTTTCCATTTCATACTCCTTTTTCACTTTTTTCCGCTTTTGTTATCGTTATCGCTAACAGAGTTAAATTTTGTTCGTTAACGGAATGAATCTGTTTCCGCTACAGTTAACTTAAATCACACTGGTTTGCACGTGGTGCAGTGACATGGTCCGGCCATGCCACTTGTGTTTTCGTTGCTGTGGTTTGCTGACATGATATTACTGACTCAGTGCTTAGCGCTAAAGTAAAGCTGGCATGCCTACTACCTCACAGCATTTTTTTATTTTTTGTACAATGTATAGTGTGTCATAAGCTGGGTTGTGTGTATGTATGTATGCTGCAGAATGTCTGGATGAGCTAGGTTGTTTAATCGATGCAAACGGCATCTCAGTGTGTCAGCCGACACCAGCAGCTGCACTGAAGCTCATTGCACAGCAGATTTCAGATCGTGACAACAGCGTTCGCTCAGCTGCTCTTAATGCTGTTGTTGTTGCATATCATCTTCTTGGAGAAACTGTTTTCAAACATATTGGCACGGTAAACATGAACCTATCTTCCGTTTTATTACATTTATATTTGTTGTGTTTTTGATGCTGTTGATTGGGTGACGGGAATAGAATCAGGTCTGGAAATGAGCTGCTCCAGAAATTCCAGACGTTCACTTTTGTGATATGCAGCCCTCGCTTGACTAACTCCTAAAAACAAGACCAGTTAAAAAACTAGAAACCGTAAGCATCGCCGAGCCGCTGCAAAACCGGCAGCATGCGTGCAAAACCCCTAATGCTGTCAACACTAGGAGGGAGGGAGGAAGAGTGGGAGGGAGAGTTGAAGGGAAGGAGGGAGGAGGAGGGCAATTAGTGAGGAAG
>Ga0209780_1000409_pt1 | contig 22507 bp, 16 predicted proteins | sample WorMetexBAHAMAS2_FD_187384 | JGI IMG/M metagenome (GOLD analysis project Ga0209780, IMG submission 187384) | Marine gutless worms symbiont microbial communities from Max Planck institute for Marine Microbiology, Germany - Inanidrilus exumae... | ecosystem: Host-associated > Annelida > Digestive...
AAGCTGCCGTCATCAGTGATCGAGGCGACATCTGTCAACACGTTTAAGATACGTCTGGACGACTGGATGCTGGATGTGGACATTTAAAGCTGGAGCTTCTGTCCACTACTCTACAAGTACAAGTACATACTATAAAATAACCACAAAATACAGTATAGTCATTCATTACCATTAGCCTTGATTGACCGAAGGCCATTTGAACTATTTTACGCACAAAGTATAACACATTACCTAAGATGTGTTGACTGACAGACTGTAGAAAATGACGTGGGCTATATGACCCTTGTACTAGCAATTGCTATGGCTATGGTACTGCTGTAGTTAAAGGCTGCTGTAGCTAGTTGCTGCCAACCCAAAAGCCTCAGCTGTAGGCTGTAGCAATCACAATGAGGTATTTGTATAGCACCCCTTACAATGTTGGGCAGCGGCGCTGAACACGTAAAAAATTAATTGAGCTTAATAAAAATGTAAAATGAAGTGGTGCTACACAACTTAGCTTCAGTGGTCCATCAGCACTGGTGTAGAATCTATATATAATAAGAGGGCTGTCGCGCTGACCGCAGGTCGTGGCAGACATGCACGGGTGGCAAGCAGCGACAGACGAAGTGCGCAGACCGGTTGCGGGCGCCGGTGAAGGGAGAGGGGCCGCATGGTGCGTGGCTTACGATGCGCGCGGGTACAAGCATGCCGGGCAGACGGACGGGCGGGAAGACGTGCAAGCCGATGGCTCGTACAACTGAAAGAGTGTTCAGGATCACAGACATAAATGATGTTATCTTGCAAATGGTGCTGGATACATGTAGACATGATTACTGCAGACCATTATCAAACCACACCAATGACCTTGAGTACTCCTCAGAGTTACTGTGGGTATTCTTGTTCTAAAAATAACGTACATGTTTGGTCTGCCTGCAGCATCTGCCTATACTCTGAACTGTTACATTTTTAAATCGTGCCAAAGTCAAAGATATTTTCAGTGGCACAAATGGAGACAAGAATTTAACAGATTACTTTATCCTGTCCTCATTGGTAACCATATGATGACTTGTTCTCTTGTAGTTGTTTATTTTTAGAACTGGAATATTAACATTGAACTTGAAAATTGTGAAAGACAGTGCACGTGTATATTTCAGCATGTCAATGAGGATGAAGAGTGTACCATTTATCACGGATCTGACTCCCATTTGTTTACGATCGCGTGCAGTACAGTCGAGTGGCGGAGTAGCAAGTCGCTATCCCCGGTCATCTACTCCTTTACGTGATCTTAATACTTCTTCTCCTACAAACAGGCAGGAACCGGTAGTTCAGAAAAAATCACCCAGAACTGCAGTCACCGCAGGAAAGCCTGAGAGAAAGCATAAATCTCGCACTGATGGCGTCAGAGTGAAGGCTTCAAAGCGTGCCGTTAGCGGAGCACCTGCTAGTAAACGTGATGCTGTGACAGCGAGTACAGCTTCAGGTCGTAAATCTCATACTGATGGCGTCAAAGAGAAGATTGCAAAGCGTGCAGTAAGCAAGGCGCCTTCTAACAGAGGTAACAGAGTGACAGCCAGTACAGCTTCAGGCCACTCTCGTTTCATAGAGAGCCTTGCTGGAGAACTGCAAAAGCAGAAACGAGAGGTAGTAGACGATTGGTGTAATGTATGTTGCATTGTGGTATATCTGTTGAAGACCTATACAATACCTGTCCATAAGGTCTTTCGGTATCGATTTGTAAAGGATACCAATTGATTTTTTGAGCGTCACATTGTCTCACAGTGAGGTTGTTTTGACATTTTTGACTGGGCATAATCCATCCTGTAGCACCTGCTCCAATTCCAGAGTTTCTTTTTTGGTAACCACTGAACCGACTTTGAGCAACTCCAAAAAGAGGCCTGGTGATACAAAAACTGACAGTAATAGTATATTGGCTCACACCAGTGTGTGTAACAACTAATTTAACGTTTTTAGTAGTCGGTTATGATTTTTTGCACTTTGCATATTTGTATTGATATAAGGTGAAAAATAATATTTTGAACATGTTGTCAGATGTTACGGTCAGTGGCTTCCTGTATGTTATTCAGCAGATCAACAACTGCATGTTTGAATAGGGCCATTTTGGGACTGGTTTGATGCAAAAAAATAAGAAATGATTCCTCAACATTTCTTGCTTTCTGGTTTGGTGAAAGGCTAAACCATACTTAGTTAATGTATAGCCAATGTCTTGCATCTTCGAAGACTATGATGATGAAATTAATAGTGTCTGAAACTCAAAACACAGTATTGTTTTCTTGTGCAAGATAGAGGCAAAATGGGCTACATTTTCAGCTGTGATTATCACATTGACTCTGATGACAAATTTACTCATGTAAACATGTATTTCATTTTCATTACATGAAGGGTCAAGTGCAGTGAGCTACTATGAATTTCCATTATCTTCTTGTTATTTTCAGGAGCAGTTAAAGCAAAATCGTCGTCAACGAAAAGGAGGTATAATAGTTCACATTTCTGATGTTGGGTAGAGTTCATGCAGCTGTGTCGATAAACGTTTGAGAAGTGCTTTGACACCATTGGCTGGGCAACAGGAAGAGTCTAAAAATGCCTGCTTCGGTTATCCGTAAAAGTTACAGGGGACAGCCAAACCTGGACTAACCCTAGAAAAATGTTCGTTAAGCCAAAGCTGCATTTATGTTGATGTATGCTTGCAAAACTATGTACATTTGCAACATGTTTAGCATTACAAGATCTTAAAGAAAGTGTTGGTTAGATTGGAACTTGGTTGGTTAGTTAGGGTTTGTCGGCATTTTCAACGCAATCTAGATCATGTTGCGCCTTTAGTGCAATGAGCAATAATAAATTGTGAAAAAATGTATTTAAAATATTTTAGTGTATGTAAATTTTGAGTACGGTTTTTCTTAAATGTAGTATCGAGGACATCGGTTAATCATGTGTGCGAATTGCACATGGATAACAGTGGTTAGTGATTGGAGGATTGTAAATTAACATTGTTGATTAATTTATATTTCACATTCAAGAATTACAATTTTGGTCATATATAAATTGATATTTGTAATGAAATTTATAATATTTTTGTTGGAAGTAAGGTTGAAGATATCATTAACTTTAGTGTGTGAATAGTATTGCTGTCCCTGCAATAAGGCTTGCATATACTGCAGTTACTTTCTGAGATAAGAGTTGTTGGTCATTCCGGTCACGGCAGTAAAACTTGGTACTGGATTCCTATGTCAATTAGCATAAGTTATTTAGCAGCAGCAGCAGCAGCAGTCTGCACACATAGTTGGCATTATATTCTTTTTTGTGCACAAATATCAGCTGTTTAGGTTGTTGGCTATCTTGATGGTATACGAATATAGGTTATAGTTGTGGCACAGATCAACAGGAACACATCCTTCAGAAAGTCAAGGTGAAGCAGAGCTTGTACAGTCGATGGAAACCACTTTCATCAGAGTCCATTGAGATGGCTATGAAGGCACTTAAAGCAGCTCAGAGGTTACTTAATATAATATTTCAGCTGAGCCAATGTCTTGACTGTGTCATGTAATTACTGACTACTTTAGTTATCCAGGTAGAGCAATCAGTTGTGTGTGTGTGTGTGTGCGGACCATAACTTATGAAAATAATGACCCTTGACTTACATATGCGGAATTTTGATTCATGTTAGTCTTTCTGGGTCAAGTTCAGAGGTCAGGGTCATAGACCAAAGTACACAGTCACAGGATAAGAAATGTTCATTTTCTGCTATTGATGTATGTTATGAGATTCGACGAGCCAAATGTGGGTAAAAAGCAGACCTGAATTTGAAACTAAATTAGTAACAGGCCAGCTAGTTGGTTGGTTGTCAAGTTCTTTGTGCCAAAATGGTCATTGCAGTCTAAAGCGAGGGCTTTCTAGTTAAGTAATTAATTTGTTTATGTTTTAGTTTTGGTTATGAAATGTATGAATGTTACTGGCTCACTGTTGACACTGATAGATGGTGTAAGAATGAAAACTGGAGCAAGTCAGCAAGTGATGCCAAATCACTGTGTAGTTGTTGCTGTGTGTCTTCAGTGACATCAGCTCTGCAGAATCAGATGTGAATTCTAATGAATTGCAACAACTACATCAAGAGTATGTGTGAAGCAGTTGTACTTCTGTCATTTGTTGTGCAGTAAACATTGATTATAACGTTGCTTTTAACAGCTTTATGATTAGTAGTCATAGGCCTTTTTTGGTTACTGGTTACATAGGCCTTTCCTTGGTTACTGCATGAAATGTATGTTATAAAGCAATGAAAGGGTAGTGTTATTGTCATTCCACAATGTATGCATGAGTGTATGTCCAACAATCAGCCTAAAGCCCATGCAACATCTACTTACTAATTACATGTAGTATTGACTGCCAAAGTAGAAAGTAGAATGATCTCCTTTGATGTCTGATAAATTCACTAACTTTATTTAATCGATGATCAGGTACTAGTGTCAGAAAGCTAGTGTAAAGGGAGCAAGTAGTGATGTTATATTCGTTTTTTTTCCAAATTTGAATTTCGATCGTCGGTTAAAATTTGAATCAAATTCAAAATTCGTTTGTATGTTGTCATATTTTGTGCCTAGGTCCAACAGCCATTTGTTGCTACAAGTATGCTGTAGAGTACTGATGGAATAAGTAGATGTTTGTAGTGTTAGTGTTATTCTATGTGATTAAGATGCAAATTTAGGCTTAACTATGCAAGTTTTGAACGTTTATTTAATAGTGCTTTTCAGAAGCAGTTACATTATATATAGCAAATTAGCCATGCAGTGGTGAGTAGACAGTGTAAAGTAGGATTCGTGGATTACTGCAACTAGTGCAAGGGTATAAACCCAGGAGTAATTCCTGTACGCAGGGCAGGTCCACGTCACATTAAAGATAATCGCTGCCATGCTGTCAACCAGTCAATCAGTCCGTGCGTGGGGTGTGCTGAATGGAGTGCATAGCATTGAGTCGATTACAAACAGTGTTGCGGCTTGTGCTGCTTGTTAGGGGGTCTCCCTTTGTGGGAAGTAATGAGACATGCAGCCGGACAAGTGAGATTGTTTGAGATGGACTCTCACGTTCCTCACATATGCTTTGCCATATAGTGCTGTGTTTCACGTGAATTTTGAACCTCGATTTCAGTGAAAACGATTCCAGTTCGAATTTATAACTCCTATTTTGAATGTTTTAACTTTGTTTAACATCCCTAAGGCAATGCCACCTCTGTCAGGAGTGTGATGATGCATAAAGAAAGGAACAAAGGATGAGGCCAGGCGACTGCTTAGGGTTAGTGCACTGCTTTGTGTTACCTTCAGTGGATCATTGGCTGACAGGTAAAAATGAAGCTACCTGTTGCTGTGGTACTGTGCAATGCACTGTTTCAGTTGAAATCTTTTCAACTGCTGCACAACTGTACGAAAAATCCAATTTGAAAAAGGCTTGTAATGGGTTCAATGACCTTGAACTAACACTTGATCTAGCCTCGTCATTTCAACAAGGAGTCAACTTGTTCTGTCTGTCGTGTGTAAAATTTGTTTTGTGTTTGTTTCAGGATTAGACAGGAACTTGAGAAGCTGAAGATTCCTGTGCCACTGGTGGTATATGATAGAATCAGCGCTCATACTGTGAGTTTATTTTTCATTAGTAAACTATGTTCTGTGTATGTCTACAAGGATAAAGACTGTATCATTTATTTTTTGTTTAACAAAATGCTTTTTCTTAACTATGCCAGGCTGGACCAGATCCTTCAAAGTGCACCTTGGGGACAATTGAAGTACATTTTTGCAGATGAGATGCCCTTCCTGCCATCTAATCAGTTGAGTCAAGGCAATGAAGAGAAATCCAAACATGGATACCAACCAGGGAAAGTCGCCATCTAGCCTCCAACTGACATGCCGTCTCTTCAGCGTTATTACTCAAGTTGATTAATATTGTGATAAGGAGCTTTTCCAGACACTGAACAGTAAACTGTCAATTGCTCACTAACCTGAGCAGTTCTTATTACACTGTTGTCAAACTTGGGTCAAAATGTATGCCTGCAAGCATATCTCAATCATATTCTAGAACCAGCCAGATTGATCTGTATTTACTCAAAAATTTGCACCACACAGTTCCAGCACAACATAATATATGAATTAAAGTTAGTATAATATCAATATTCACACCCTTTAATTTCACGGTTTTGTTCAGCTCATAAAGTGTGCGAAATAAAGGGCACACGAATATTAAGGGTTTTACAGTAGTCTTTGAACCGAATGAACGTTGGTATTTCAGATTCAGTGTACAGATTGACCAACAGCTGTCAAATTACCCCAAACTAGAAGAGGTGTGGACAGGGTCCCATCACACTGTTGCCTAATGTAGTTATTCTTGTTACACTGAGATGTGCCTGGTCGGTGCAGCGAGTCGGCAAATATGTAAAATATTTGTATGTTTAGATGTGTTAGATACTTGCGCTAGGTACTGTACACAAATTACAAGGAGTGTGCTGGCAAAGGGTCCAGGGGTCTGGACGCCCCAGCCACAACCAGGTTGACCCGTGAGATTTCACAAATCTGATGAGAAACTTATGAGATAGTTGGTACCCCTTCAATTGCTGCGGTTTCGTACTTGAGTTGTGGTGACAAAATACATGGTATGTTTTGGACCTCTCTACTAGACAAAAATTCCGGACTGTGCACCTGCAAGATTTATACAAGATGGCTAAGAGACGGTTTAGGTAATGCCATTGAGAGCTCTAGTCTCTTCTTCCAGTCTGAATGCACTGGTTGCTGTCAGCAAGGGCAGTAAATCTTTGCTCCAATAAAATCCTCCATTTCTTAACTCAAACGGTCAGCTAACGGGTTTACCTGCGTAATTGCCGCAAAATGGTTGTTGTTATATAAAAGGTAAAGGCTTCCCATACTCGTTACCGAGTGTTGGGCCCGGAGCTGATCCTGGTGTACAGGAAGTTAGCCCGCAGGTGACTATAAGTCATCCACCCAGCGGTAGGCTGCCATTACTTTCGCCAGGCCTGCGATTACCTATCCAGCTGCAGAGTATCACCGCCCCTTTGCCAGTAACAATTTATACTGGTTGGTGACAGAGGCACATAGGCGTGAACAACTTGCCCATGGTTGTTATGCAGCTTTTGCTCCGAGTAAGATTTGAACCCACGACCTGTCGATCGCAAGTCTAACGCTGTACCCGTTGCACCACCTTGTTGTTATATACCTGGTTTAATACATCAACATCCTCTGTAGGTTTTGTTTACCTGCAACTGCACAACAAATGATGTAATGACACTGAAACAGCTTGTCTGTCGTAATGTTATGTTAGAAAGCATTGGAAAGGGAACTGGACGAAGCGTATCGTGATGCTGACCATCTTTCTGCAGAGGTGCAGGATACTGACAGGTTGAAGAAGTCTATATTAGATGCTTAGCAGCTACTGGTAGTGCTGGTTTAGTCCAGGAAAAGACAGTTTTGATTTAGTTCTCTGATTTATACATTTGCACTGATTTTTCAGTTCAGTTTAGTACTGTGCACCGTGTACGGAGTTGACAATATTCAGTGCGTGGTAATTGTTATTTGACAAGTATAGAGACAAAATGTGACTCGGTCAGAGCAGATGACCACTTTAATACAAACAAAAATTGAACTCACTCCCAAGTAGCATTGATTTTACACCACTTAAAAGATTTAATGAATCTCTGGCTCCTGAAGTACTACTCCCATATTGCAAGGTATTTTTATGTAGTTGGTTGTGTTGTGTATAGACAGTATTATGTGTTTTGTATTTGATATACATGTGTTTCATGCATATCAATGTAAGTGGCTGATTGGTCCTTTTGTTCAATAAAATTGATTGATTGATTGATTGATGATACAGATGTATGACTACAACTGTCACAAGTACGTACCTTAATAATGACTGCTGGGAATACTGCAAAAGTTTATACATTTTTCTCTCAGAAAGTCAATTGCAAGTTTACGTAGAGAACTGTCATTGTATTAATGCTGAATATGTAAGGAGACGGTATAGGTAACATTGTTGGGGTGAACTCTAGCATCTTATCCCTAATCAGATACTGGCATTGGAGAACCAGCGTAAAGGTAGCAACCTTGAAAAAATGGCATTTAATGCAAATAGTATAGTAGTAGTAGCAGTAGTACTAATATTAATTCTGAACATACTGTAGGTGTATCGAGGAAACAATTCAGAAGCTGAAGTCTTTCCGGCAACATAATTCTGTGGTTTGTATATTAGTAACATTTATATGTTGTTTTGTTAGCTGTTGGTTGGTTGGAGTGGCGTAGTCCAGTGGCACAGTGCCCTACTAGTGTGTGTATGGTCTCCCACCACTGGCAAGTCTGTCTTAATTGCAAAAGCCAATCTTAGGTATGAGCTACACACCCTTATTGTACTGCCTAGGTTGACTCGGCCTTCCACCCTCTGTGGGACTCTGAAAAAATTACTATCAGCTTTAGGTTGACTAATACTAAATGGGCCACTCACAGCTCAAGTCAGCTTGCACGTGAACTCTGAGAATGGCCATGGTAGCAGCATCATAAGCATTGTCCCACTATTATTAGGCCAGATCGTATGCATTACATGTTACACATATATAGCATAGCCTGGCCTGTCTGTTGGTCATACGAACGTGCCCTGCAAAAATGGCTGAACCGATCGAGATGCTGTTTGGGGCACTGACTTGGGTGGGTCCAAAGAACCATGTATTAGATTGGGGTCGTGATCCCCCACGGGAAATGGCAATTTGTGGGATTGTCCGGTCCGTTGAAAAGCATTGGGAGTCTCTGCTGTGGTGTAGGATATGGAGGAAAAGCGATCAGTGGCATGATATGCGATGCAGCCTTTTGTCAAAATGCTTTTTTGACCATTTGTTGTTATTACTACTTTTAAGTCAGAGACAGTAGTCAATGCTGTGTAACATAACACAGAGATGAAATTTTGCATGTCTGTTAAACCTTGTATTCATATGTTTGAACATGTTAGTCTTTCTAAGTACTTTTTATCAGAATAGCGAGGACAGAAATGTAAAATAATATATTACGACTGTGTTGTGTTAGGAATCAGGGTGAGTTATCATCACAGGAAAAAGAAGGGTGATAAGTGATACTGTGACCTTGTACACTTGCAGCAAACTGAACTTTGTGTCGAATGTGAAAATTTAATAAATCGTCATTAAAACAAACTGCCCTGTACGGATTCAGGGTCAGTAATGCGCTGTGATTCATGTATTGATTCGGCGCTGTATAAATTGCTTGCTCCCTTTCTTCCTTCTTTACTTCCCCCTCCCCTCCAACAGACAACATCTGAGCTATGGTGATTGTCTGGAGGGTAAGAGGGGAAATTATTTGACCAGCTCTATGCTGTTGTGCATCATAATTGTGCATATCATATGCACACCTATATAATGAGCAGTTCATACATGGTTGACTGGATCAGGCTTTGATCTTGCTTGGCTTAGCTATCTTCCGAGCACCTCTGTGTCTTCAGTGTACTTGGTGCTATATGTAGAAAAAATTTTTGATTACATCCTTTCTTTACCTTTAGTGTGCCTAGCCTGTGGGATTGGTTGGCCCTTGACCCGGAAGACTATCATCTTTCAGTGCTATTACACTGTTGGTTGGGTCATCTGACCTCTAAAATCGTTTCCGAAATGACCTATAATGTGTCGAGTGGGACGTTAAACCCTGCAATACCATACCATACCTTCTTCCTTATGCTTTTGTATTTACTTCCTTACTTGTTTACTCCTGACCTATCTATCTACTTCTTCCAGAATAGACCCGTTCCGTTTCCAGGCCAGAGGTCTTAGGAGGCAACCAAACCTGGCTTTAGTTTTTTGGGGGGTTTATGTTGTAGTATATTTTGTCACGGATGCGTGTTTGCTTTTGTTGGGTTTGTTTCAGTTTTTCAGTACTTAGCCAAGAGATTGGCTGGGAACAACATCTTTGAAATGACCTATTTTGTGTCGGGTGGGACATAAAACCTTAAGTCACTCATTAAAACAAACTGTTGTGAACAATCATCATCAGAATAGTGAACTGTAGTTGTAACTAGCTGACGAGTATTGTTACATACGTGTATGGTAACAGTGACATTAAAGTGCTCATGGCTATTTTTTGTACCGCTAACTTCCAAACTGAGCACTCTGCATGTATGCTGCCATTGTTGTTCAAGTCATGTTATGTGCTGTTAATTACTGTGTGATTTTAATCGTAAATATTAATTATCATTATACAAGCTTTTCCGTTCAGTACCTTCATGCTGTCTGTTTGGCATTCAGTATAAAAGTCTCTGACGATTATGCAAGAACTTTGAGAAACCCCAGAACAGTACACCGTGTTTCAGAAAAAAAACAGCCACTCATATTATTGGCTATAAGTTGAGGAATAGTTGTCTGATTTTAACAATTTTTGACACCAAAATTCCTCACATAATTTGACATCGCATGACAGCTTAGTTGTCCACCTCACCTAACTAATGTGTCTACTCTACCTTGTAAAACTTATCGCACGAGTTTTGTCGCTGTACATCACATAGTTTTCCATAGGCCTACAGGTTGTGGACTTTTGGCATCAAATTTTCACTAACTGTTGAAACAACAGTTTTCAACAGTCAACAACTGTTTCCGCCGTGTTTACTGATATACATTATATATTCTTTGCCAGTGATGCTCATAACATTTGCCGTGACTGTTTTCAGTGTTCTTTGACTCTTTCAGTCACATGCAGCCGTTGTGAAGCGTTTAGCGCATTTTGTGTAAAACTTAACTGCAAACAGTGACACTGAACAAAATAACATCAGCAAATCAACATTTCTTGTACGTGTTAGTGAACATTTTCACATTTAATGAATTGTGGAACGTAACTTTTTGTCACAAAACAAGGTGTGTTTGTAATGTATGGCGACAAAACTCGTGCGATAGCCCAGTTAAAAGATTAAAAGCAGTAGTAGCAGCTGTTGCCTTGTTTGTTGTATGTTTTAAGATACGTGTTTTTTGTTCAGTAGTTTATGGGTAATGCACAACCACAGTCCAAAAATGGCTTCGTGAACTGAAGCACGTGTACAAACAACTTGCATAGGGTCACAGTGTGACAGCGATATGATTGGGGGTGGAACCTGTGAGCTCTTTGACATAAATGTTGGGCCAGGCTGTGGCCCTTAAGTACTTCATTTCTCTTCCACCTGCTGCTGCTCCCTTCGATGCAAAATATTGTGGGAATTTGGTAACCCTAAATTTGTGGGTTCCTGTTCGGGCAAACATCTGAACACATCTCAATCTGGCTCTGGTTCCAGTGGATAATTAAGCTGGTACCCATCAGATTTTTAGTCATTTTAGCATAATTATGTTATGCAATTTGTAGCATACGCTGTCTCAAATATACAGCAGACCAACTTCCTATAACTTTAACACATCAATCATATTTTGACAATTTTTGGCAGAAATGTTACTGAGAGAGTACGCAATCACACGACAATTTATTTTCCCACCTCACCTAACTAATGCTTCTACACTACCTGGCAAAACCTGGAAACAAGAAAACCGCAGCTGCTTTGCCGAGTTCAGCCAGTCACTGCTTGATTTCTTCAACATTGTTATAATCATAATCATACACATATTTATATAGCGCCATTATGCGGAGGCTTCAGAGTAATTAAGTACTAAGTATGTAACTCATATGCTGCTGCGTGACTCCATCTTGTAATACTTTGAACAGCTCTGAGCTATTGGGCAATACCTCAGGAGAAAATGAAGTTTTGCACTGCAGCAGTCCAACTGTGTTGCCCACACCATGTGCTAGTCAGCTCTGCTGCTGAAATGCAAAATTGTCATCAACAATGTGCTTGATAACAGCTAACACTTGTTGAGATAGTAAGGCATTCTACTCAAAACACTGTTCATCGACTTTTCACCCCAAACTCAACGAAGAACAACTCCCATTTCTGACACAAAAGACTTGGTAAATGATGACTCTGTGGCAACAAACTAATGCTGCCATCCTAGGTTTGTTTGGTGCATACAGTCGACTGTTTTGTGAATGAAAGGTGCTTCATGTGATCAAGTAATAATTTGAATAGCTTTTACATCTTTGTTGGCAAAGCAACATACAGCATTTAAGTAAAAAGACGCTTTACTGTTTCTCAGGTAGTGCAATAGTTTTTTTTTGACATTATGACTCTTGTGATCATTAGTTAGGTGATGTGCGAAAACAAAGCATTGTTTGATTGCGTACTTTTGTAGCAGCACACCTGCCAAAAATTATCAAAATCGGTTGATGTACTGAAGTTCTAGTTCTAGCAAGCCAAAGGTATGTTGTTTTTTGAGACAGTGAAATTGATGCATCGGTAATGTACCAGTCTGGCTGTAAATACAAGAACATAATGAACTATTGCTGCATGACAGAAACGGTGATTATAAGCATCAGCATTCTGTGTTCATACAAGATAGCAAAATGTACAAAATTCCACACAGTATCAGCCATCTGGCTGCATAGCACAGTACAACAGTGTTTTTATACATGGCTACTGCAGCCTCACGTCGTTGATAGTGGCTGTATATCTGAGACAATTGCAACAGTTCATAATGACAGTAATTGACACTAAGAGACAGTTGGCAAACTGCTGCTTTCTTCAAGTTCCAGCATGTGCTGCTTTAGCTTTACTATTTCGTCCTTGCAGGCCTTGAGCTGTTCGCTAAGTTGCTGAATATCAGCTCGGACCTTCGTCTTTGCTGCCGAAATTGCTATCATGTTCTTATCTTTCTTCTCATCAACTGCAACCGCAAACGATCATATGAATGTGTCTTATTGTTTAAAGCCCTACATGATGCAACATACACTCTGTTATGTATGGAGGCATTAGTATCTCCAGCAGTCACTTAACTCATTAAGCAAAATTTAGAAGACATTAACATTAGTTGCAAACCGGGCTATTTCAGATTTAAACACTGAAGTGCTGAGGAACTTCATGCTTCAAAAATAACATTTATTTTTGTCATATTGTCATATTACCTAGTAAATTTTGTGATCTAACTAGTCTGGTTCCTGCCACCCAACGTGCAGCGGAATGGATACTCAGTAGCTCACTAGTCAGATGTGTTCAGACTCTGAACTATTATTGGACGTAAATCAAGGTGACCTCTGCCTTCAGAACAGGGACATCTGAATAGGATTACTTGGCTAGTGTAGTAGCAAGGCACAACCATAGTAGAAACTGCTCATCATTTTCAAATTTATTGAAAGATATACAAACATGTTAATGAACTTCTTACTCAATTTTTAGGTCGACTCCAAGTCGACCTAATAAAGCCGGTCTCAAATGTCTGTCTGCCCATCCACACGTCCGTACGTCCACAAAAAGTTTGATCGATTTCAATGAAATTTGGTAAGTAGGTAGAGGTTGATGAGTGATGCATGACGGTGTGCAGTATGACCCGATCCAACGTCAAGGTCATGCACCCTTGAAAGTCGGAAATTTCACCGTTTTCAAAGGCTATCTCCTTCCCCATTCGTAATAAGGGCTGTCAAATGACCACAGATTCGTAAATTAGGGCACAATACCTAAAGCTTATCAGGGCCGGATGTTTGATTTTTGTCCTGGTTTTTGTGTCACGTGACTTTGAAGTTGGCAGTAAGTAGAAGTCAACCCTCAGTCCCATATGGGGCTAATTTTTTTATAAATTAAGATCATGATTTGGATACAATAAATGTGTTTACTTATTAAAGCACATTTATTCCCATGCACATCGACGTTATTGACGTCAAACAACAAACAAAGTAAACAACATCACTGATATTACTGAACATCAGAAAGTCCCACTCCAACCATCCAAAATACTTTCCAGGCAGACACTCGTGAATAAACACAACCCATGGTAGCGTGTCACTTTCTCCCGGATTTTATCTGGGACCCCAGGATCAGTGCAGACTGTTACAGACATTCATCTAAAACGTCTTTCTTCACCCGATACTAATTCATCCAGCACATTATGGGTTTTCGACAACAACTGCTGTATAAATCTACTAACTTAAGTGTGGTAAGAATAGAAAATGACTGAGTTAAACAAAAACTGAGAATATTTCTACTGGTAGTATTAATGAAAGGTTAGGAAAACTATATTACTAACACTGCCAATATCAAGGTACTGAGATGACTACTTCACATCCAGAAATGTAAAGAGAGCAGGCATTTTTTACAAGCCAGATGCCCTTGCTGTTACAAAACTTACAGGAACTCGACTCATGAACATCACCCTCATGACCTCATCCTATCTTAACCCACCAAGTAGGAAGGGGCACCACACCAGCATACCCAGGAAACTTTTCATCTGACTGCAGTAAATATGACATGGTGCATACAGTCCGTCTCGTGCTTGTAAGGACCGACGGTCACGGGATGCTGTTGTGTCAGTAGCTGCTGCATGAAAACTGACGGATCCTGAAACACCTAGAACAACAACCAAGCTCTTTCACTGAAACTCAAATCACAGTGGAAACTCCACTGATAACACAATACCAGCATCAATCATAGACTAGCAATGTACTCTATACTTTTGTTGTGTGGGCCATGTCCATAGTGGAAAGTGTAATGTAATGTCTGGCATTCATTCGTCCGTCAGGGATGGGCACGAGACGTTAAAGCCCGAGACGAGACTGAGACTTTCACCTGCCGAGACCGAGACGTTGGCCTCACCAGCCGAACGAGACTGAGACGTTTGTAGATCACGAGACATCACCGAGACGTTAAAATAGGCCTAGGCCTAGACATTATAATGATTGCAATCATAACCTTATTTTCAAGTCCATTAATAATAATAATAATAACTTATAAGGCGCTATAACATGGAGTCCACTTCAAGCATAAACTCCTTGCTCACTCAAACTCAGAAAATCGGTGCAATATTCAGTCCCTTTTATTCAAACTAACAAGCTTCGTCTTGGGCACAAGATGCAAATAACTCAGAACAGAACGAGACATCAGTCTCCGGAGACCGAGACGTAATTTTTTTGTCGAGACAAGACCAAGAGGAAACGTTTAGAGCCTGCAATACCAGCCGTATTTCACAATACTGGTATTTCGGTATTGGAAGAAATCAATACCGGTATTAATACCGGTATTCAACAACGTGTAAGCAATGCATAGTTAATGACCGTTTAATGAGTGCATGAATATGTGTCCAAGTGTCAAGTGTCAGAATTTAAGTCAACTAAGGCCGCTTTAATGTAGCTAGGTTTTACATAAAACAATAAACTAATATACTGTCATTTTGTGTCAAAGCTTACTCAATAAGTTACATCGTACACGCAGACAGCATTATGACTTTTCAAGTAGGCATAATCACAGTCTGCATGGCAAGTTCAGGCCAGCCGCATCCTGCACTGTGTAGCTGGCAGTCAGAGCAGCACCGCTGCAGCCTGCACTGCACGTGACCGCGGTAGGCACATGTCATTCATGGTTGGTGGGACTAGGGAGTCGAGTAGCTTGACTTGAGTTGCGAGCGACTAGGATAGCAGACACTGGCAGCAGTAGCCGGCGAGATAGCAGAATACTGACTAGTGATTGAGTGACCATTGACCAAGCGTTCGTTGGCACATGGAATGATGCACTGCCTGTGAGCTCAGCGTCAATACCGACCATGCCGCTATTGAGTGACTTCAATACTAGTATTAATACCGCTCAGATTTGTGGCGGTATCCCAGTATTCGGTATACCAGGATACCGGTACTGAAGGCCCTAGAGACGTTAGGGCATCTCCAGACCGAGACGCTGAGACCGAGACCACATCCCTGATACTCACCATGAATCACCAGGGGGCAGCAGCAACGTGACCAACGTGAATAAGGAGGACCGACATGAGTACTCATGTTAGATACTGGTACTGCTGGAAAGCCAACGTATGGGGATTGGGGAGCAACATCACTTTCCACGGTAGTTGAGTTAGTGGATTAAGGAAGGCTGAGGCCAACTGGTGAGTGACTCAGTCCTCTGGCTGGCGTCAAGAAGAGCGTATGTTTGGCATTAATCACCTGTCAACTGGCTATAAGCTTTCACCCGCCATTAAACCAGTGCATGCAATTGTGTTTTGTCATTTCACCTAGTCGTTCGTTACACTGCTTTCACTGATGATCACGGCAATTAACAACACTGGCTCTATTGTAATTCCATCACATTCAGTGAGTCAGGCAAAGTAATACACACGTGATCACAATCGTGAGCAATCAAGCCAGCCCACAAGTCGAAGATGAGTACCGGTACGAAATAAAACAGAAAGTGACTAACTCGCTACTCTCAGCAAATGCCAATGCAAAAATTATGTATCCAAATCGAAGGAATGTCACAGATGTAACAATTTTATAGCAACAATACCAAGAAAGCAACTATAACTATTTCATTTTTCATACATAACTGTCTAACAGAATCAATATAGTCATGTTATCACATACCAATTCATCATAAAACTCAGACACCAGATTCTTTTTGCCAAGCATAATGTCTGCTTCAGTCTGAAAAAGCTTCAGCATGTGATAAACCGTCACCTACAAGAAATAATAAATAAATAATATTTACCAACAGTGGAGCATTACGGCTACTGTACTGCTTCCATGATGTCAAAATTACAGTATTTGTAGGCATCAGGAGTAAAAAACTAGCGATGGCACAATACTGCCATGGGGAAAAGTGATGGATACAATACGGTACTCAGTACTGCACAAAATATCACCATACGATGTATCGTATGGTGATATTTTGTGCAGTACTGAGTACCGTATAACTTGGCATATAGAAATGACAACTTGAGACAGAAAACAGCAAAAATCAAGGCTGACACGCTACAATAGAATGGAAATGACAAACGTTACAACTGAGTGTATAAAAAACTAACAACATGATAACCAACCCCAATATAGGCATGTTACGTTTAGTGACATGATTAATGTGTATTAATATTAAGTGTATGTTTGCTACATCACTAAAAAGTCCTACACAATTTACCGGTCTTTCTGTTGGGTCATTGAAGTATATCTTGATGATGACTTCAAACTCTCCCCATCCCGTCTCTGTAACTTCATATGGTGGTTTCAGAACAACTGAAATCAGCAAAAGCATAGACGTTTATTGAACCGAGTTCAATACGTTCATCAATGAACGAATTATACATTTTCTTACAAAAAAGCCATAACAGACAGCCAAAAAATTAACAGAATGTAAAAAAATGTTGCAAAAGTGGTCAGTGTGACCTTGATTGAGAGCATTCTAGTTGAAAAACAAACCAAAACAGAAAGAATTATGAGCACAAGAAACATTCTGGTGGCAAACAGCGGTTTGTGAGGGAAAGGACAGTGGAACAAGCGAGTATTGAGCAGTGTTGGGAAGTCTTGAGACACTGTCTCGTCTCCAGACATTATCTTCACTGTCTTGGTCGAGACTCACCGCCTTGGTCTTGACATCTGATATGTCACAGGCCATATATCACCTCCTATTAGCAACCTCTAGTAACCATGTCTCGTTCTTGACTTCCAAATATTACACCACAGACCACAATGAAGACTGAATTCCACGTTTTAACTACTAATATTTTGGACTTCGTGATAAAACAAAAACAACCAGTTTTTACTGTAATGTATCTGGATAGTATGTTTTGTTTTCAGTAAGGTGTCAAATTTGCATACAAATTGTCTTATGTTCTCTAGAACATCGAGAAAGAAATATTACGAGATGAGTGTCTTAATTGTGTTAGCTCAATGGTCTTGAACATTATTAAGGTTACTGTCTTGGTATCAGTCTTTGGATCTACTGTCTTGGTCTTGAATGTTATTGTCTCAGTCTTGGTCTATGTGTTCAAAGTCTTGTTCTCATTACTGGTTCTGAGCATGGAGTAAAACTGTAAAACAAACGAACACTATACCTCGATTACAGTTGTTAATGCTTTCATGCAACCTGAAGTGGACCTTTTTCACATACAGTGACATGTCCTGAAATTAAAAACGCAATCATCACCTACAGATTATTATGCATGCTGCTGCTGTTGCTGGAAATTTTACAAACTTGTGATACAACAGTTATCTTAAGTTAATTAACAGAACTGTTGTAACGGTATCCGAAACCAAAACCTAGGTTTTTGGTTTTGAAAGATCGTCAGTTGCTGAAAGCTAGGTTTTGGGCGCCTTAACTGGCAGTTTCAGGGACCACAAATGGGGTGAATGTGACCGAGTCTGGGGTGGCACTAGTGCACAGAGCGATGTAGCTCTCAATGTCACAGCATGCCTTCTCGACTCCATCTCTGCTTGATCGTCGGCGCTAAAGGCCTGCATGGGCTGGTAAAGGGTAAAGGTAAAAGGTTGGATGAAAGGCTGAGTCTACCTTGGTAGCTGGTTACATAATACATACCAAAATAATGTGCCACCTCCAGCAGTCGAACCCGGACACGTCACTCATCCCAGTACTAACTGGGCTCGACGTACAGTAACTTCGTTGATATGACCAACTCCGTTACCATTACGCCACGCTGGAGAACAAGGGGACCCCCACATTGACTGCGGGGTTACCACAAAGTTGGGTATAACACTCACAGGAGTTACGTGGATGTGCATATCTGACCGCGTTTTCCTTCACATCCGCCCTGTCCTCATCCCCCTCCACCAAGCACCATCGCTGACTGCATGCCATATACCGTGTGAAGAACACGGGCCTGTGTTTCCACCGCAAATGAATCCCCCATTAACGTTAATGGTGGATTAATTTGCGATGGAAAAACTGACCCTATGTCTGCCCAGTAATGACTGCAGTTGCCGCCGTGGTTAAATGACATCAGTTGACTTGGGCTGCTATGACTGGTGTTCACTTACAGCAGGAGACCTCAAGAAAACCGAAACTGCGGTTTTTCTCTTAACGGAAATTTTAAACTGGAACCACACTAATTAACAGCATCCATCATAAATTCTAGTGTTGTTACAGTGGCAGGAAGTTGCAACTTGGTCGTTGGCGGTGTTTTTTTGACATGCCACCGCCGGTGCCGGTGGCAAGTTCAGTGGCTAGAGCTTTATTGGAAACGGGTGGCCATTCCAGCTGTCCTGGAATGCACTAACTGCTCATTGCACGCGACGGTAGGGGCCGGGGGTGCACTAAGCGCGACGGTCTCACTAAGTACAGTGCCTAGACTGTCCATGCTGTCTTGGCAGTCCTGTCATTTGCGAGTGGGGAAGGGATGTGCGGGGAGGGCAGGCAGTGTCGCCAACTCGCCATGCGTTCACACAGGGATCAAATGACGCTGCGAAAGTGAGGGGCAGTTTTCAGTAAACAGCGCCCAGAAAGACCGCTGAGAACACTGTAAAACACTGTGATGGCGGTGTGGTTCAGTGGCAGCTAACCATCGCAGTGGCAGTGAAAGTTCGGTGGTCGTAACAACACTAATAAATTCTTCTTCATATAAGATGTACATAAATATATACCTCATTCCTATACGGTTTAACGTAAATGGTCCACTGATGTGTATGTCCATCCTCTTCTCGCTTCTTGCCAAAATAACGAGCCATATTTCCATAAACGATAGGTTTAACTATTGTTACCCCCTTTAAACAACACACACACACTGTGCACACATAATATTAGGTAGGTAATGAAATGGCAAGGTCCAGTAGGTGATTTTATCTGGTTGCTGTGAATTCCCTTCAGTATGTTGACTGTGTTGGTTGAACAACAGGAAAGGCAGCCGGACTGTCAAACACATGCTCCAATTATCCCAAATGTTTGGTTTTGGGAGACCTATCCCAACCCGAAGAAACTGAAGAAAAGAAGGCAGATTAAGGTTGCACTAGTGAAAATCAAATTTCTGCTATAAATCTACGAAACAACCTGCCTTGCTGCATACGATAATGTGTACAAGTAGCTCAGCTGTCACTGACGAAACCACATGGAGCGTTGCATCATGGCAAATCGCAAAATTTTAAAACAGTCACGTGACCATAACCACATCCATTTACAGGGTGATATGTCGTCCTTTTGGTAACACTAGATAAAGCCTACCTGCGTAAGAAATCTGACGATTGTAACTTCAGTTATTCCTGTGTGGCTTAACTGTAGAGCATTTGCTCACGATCCTAAAGGTTGCGGGTTCAAACCTCGACCGGTCCGCTTCCAGGTAACAGCCTTGGGCAAGCTGCTCACACGCATGTGCCTCTGTCACCAAGCAGTATAATCTGGTACCGGCCGATGGGCGGTGACGCTCTTCAGCTGGGAAGGTAAACGCAGGCCTGGCGGAAAGTAATGGCAGCCTACAGCTGGGTGGATGGCTTCAAGTCACCTGCAGGCTGACTGTACACTGGGATCAGCTCTGGGCCCAATGCTCGGTAACAAGTATGGAAGAACTTTACCTTTTATCTTTTTTAGCTTCAGTTATTCCTAAGGTATGTTAGGGCCTTGAAATTTAAAGTGGATCACGTGATATGACCATGCCTATTTCAGGGATAGTTTATCATCCGTAGGCTAGGACTTGATATGATCAATCGGCATACTAAATATGAAGTGTCTACGATTACCTGAAACGAAGATATGAAAGGCAATGCAAAAATCACTCTTTGGACTTAGGGGTAACACACAGGGTTCATCTATGGCTCGATGGAAAGCACATTGATTGTCGACTTCCTATTAGTGATAATTGAACGTTTTTTGCAAGCTCTCCGGCTGAGGCAGAATTAAGCAAAATCTGTCAAAATTAGCATTTTCTGAAGGGGTGGGTTGTTCGTTCGTTGCGGGCAGGGGTCCAGAGAAGGCTGGACCCCAGCGCTGAGACCATATAGCGCTCCAGTGCGCTTGCCCAGGGAGAGGAGGGAATTGGTAGATGTGTGCGATGTGTGTTAGCAACGAGCACGGAAGGCAGGTTAAGTATGAGTGAGCAGCTTGTCGGGTATTTCTATAGCATGCCCCTTCTAGACGTGGCCTACTGTCTGGCTTATCCCTGACTGGCGCATCGAACCCTCTTTTTCCTGCCCGGGATTATCTCCCTGTTCATCATGTGCATTGGAATTATTAGAAATAATTCTTTGTTAGGTGGACACACCCGTGACGAGTCGTAAATTATACGCTGCGTGAAAATTCATGCAACGCAATACCCGTGATTATACTACGCACCATGAAACTATTTTTAGTCGTATTTAACTATTCTTCGTTGACTAAAAATAGTCAAACATGCATCTCTATTTTTCTTTCTTTCTGTTATGCCCCCAAAAGACCTAGCCCTTTTCTTATATATCCCACAAAACAACCCTCTTTCAACGATAAGGTATGAAGTTACTGTTGGAATTCTTGTCAGCAAACGGGTAAAAATTCAGAAAACGGAAAAAACGGGCGCACCCATGAACCCCACTACTACGCCTCCGCAAAAATTTATGTTATTATTGCGATACAACCTTTTTATGGGTGTCAACAAAATACGCGTAAAAAAATATTGCCGTGACTGTGTCGGTTAGGTTTAGTGTTATGGTTAGGGTCAGTTTAGTTTGATTTGTTAGCGCTAACAGTTTTGGTGCGTCATGTGTCGCCATCTGCCATGTATAGCCAAATTTACACGCTTCGTATCGTAAACAGTGAATTGCATTCAGTGAATTTTCACGGTTGCGTTGCGTGAAAAATTTCACGCTTCGTAGCGTACACAGTGTAATGCGTTCCATGAATTTTCACAAAACGTTACGAAAAGTAGCCGGTTGCATTGCGTGAAAATTTTCACACTGCATAGCGTAAACATTGGTTGGAGTTCCGTGAATTTTCACGCTTCGTAACACTAAGCTGACGAGTCGAACCCCGGCCACTGAGCGCGTCACGCTCTACTGCACATGGCGGCTGAGTGCGTTAACCACTCGACCACGAGAGCAGGTCAAAGGGGTGGGTTACTTCGAGTGCAAATTTCTAAAGTAGCTGGGGACATCGCCTGCAATACGTCTATATACCGTTAATGGGCGCTGCGGGAGACGTTCACCACCCAGTTTAGTTTGACTTATTAGCATTACTGTGTTGGTTAGGGTTAGTGTTTACGGTTAGGCTCAGTTTAGTTTTATTAAACTTCTCCCGGAGCGCCCCGTTAATGTGGCTTACAGGCGTTGCGGGCGTTAATGGATGTATGTTAAATAGCATGGCCGTCACTTACGCCTGTTTGTACCCTCGTTTTTAGATTTTTGGATATTTCGATTCAGCTTAGTGATGAGCGTGAAACCTTCTGTCTTGCTCCTACGTCGAAATTTAAATCCGTCATAATTTCTTGTGCAAAATTATTAAGTTATTTCACAATATATAACAGTAATAAAATCAAAACATCGACAACGAATATATAATTATTAATCGAAGCCTGTGATAGTGATAAGAGTCCGCAGTTTATTATTCAGAATGGTGCGAGACAAGGTGGCATCATTAGTCCTATTCTATTTTGTGTGTATATAGACAGTTTGCTGCAGCGGCTGTGCGAGTGTGGTGTTGGCTGTTACATCGGGCATGTTTTTACTGGTGCCTTGGCCTATGC
>Ga0209780_1000410_pt1 | contig 22506 bp, 17 predicted proteins | sample WorMetexBAHAMAS2_FD_187384 | JGI IMG/M metagenome (GOLD analysis project Ga0209780, IMG submission 187384) | Marine gutless worms symbiont microbial communities from Max Planck institute for Marine Microbiology, Germany - Inanidrilus exumae... | ecosystem: Host-associated > Annelida > Digestive...
GTGTGTGTGTGTGTGTGTGTGTGTGTGTGTGTCTGTCTGTCTGTCTGTCTGTCTGAATATTTGTGTGCATATCTGTCCACTCGCATATCTCAAGAACCACATGTTCATCTTCGTGAAATTTTCTGTACATGTTACCTGTGGCCGACGGGCCGTGGCTCGGTCCTCCTCTGATGACAGCGCAATATGTTAAAGTGCTTCCGGTTTTGTGGATGACGTCATGTTTTCACACAATGGGGCATATACAGATAATAGTAACGGAGTTTGGCTGTAGAGTCGAACAATGCCTAATGATGTCTTAATTCACGCGACGCTGCCCTGAGATTCCGACTTTCCAGCAACAGTTTTTCTTTAGTCGAATTCTTCAGTCTGCGTTTTCGCGTCTTTAAATTGCACACAGGGGGGGGGGCGAAGTCTGCTATCCTCGATTGCTTTGTGTGTACGTGTTAGTTATCTGAAATAACGCATAAAGCATGTTTAATTATCTTCAGTGCATTAATATTTGCGACGCGTTTTGTCGGTGCATGTTCACTTAAATGATACATTTCGTTTTTCCTACAAAACATAGCGAACTGAAATAAAGACAAGGTGTCGCCCTAACGGAACGTAACACTACTGGCCCGCCGTGTAGTGTTACCGTGGGTCCGTGAAGCTATAATTAGACTGGAGGTGGCATGGCGTCATCGCCTGGCCTGCGTGCCTGAACCGCCTGCAGGCTCGCCGTGGAGTGTTACAGATGACGACAGACGACGACAGACGCCAGAGAGCAAAACAATACTGCCCCTACACTACGTGTAGGTGGGCCAGTAATAAAAGACAGTACTAAAGAACGGTGATTTTATATATCTCAAAATAGTTTGTATAGTTGTCAAGTCTTTTCTGCTAGAAGCAAAATATATGACGACGCTACAGTGGTCATTCACCAAGGCTGCTGCAGGTATTTTCAATTGCGATTTATCGTACGGTCGTGCAGCAGTACTGTCGACTATTGCTGTTGCAGTTTCACATACGAATGACAGTCGTTATATAAGCGATCGAATAACTTCAACCAGCACAACAAGACTGCAGTTGACACAGAGCTAGAGCATCGTACGGTCCCTCGGCGACAGCTGAGCTGAGCTTCTTGTTTTCGCAAGTCATCATGCATAGCTGGTCTAACTAAGCAGTGCTCGATACTGTTTATTACTGGCCCGCCTAATGGGCCTGTATTGTTCTGCTGGCTGGCGTCTGTCGTCGTCGTCGTCTGTAACGCCGCCGGGCGCGTGGACGGTCGGCGCGTGGGTGATCGGGCGGCCGACACTGCACGGCGGGCCAGCACGGTTACAATTCCATCCACCGTCTGTCCGTCGCACGCTAGTCTTGAAGTATCCTAATCATCAGTCAATAAATCCTGTATGTCTGTACGTGGTAAGTTCGTACCGACTTAGTCTGATTGCACCAAATGTCATGTTGAAATACCAATGGAATACCGCATAAGAATACGTAAAAAGTTGCGATTTTCGGTCAATATCTCGTGATACAAATAGTCCGAATGTATATAGAGTACATACAATAGAACGCTAACAGAAGCTCATCCGTGATCTATTGAACGGTACCATTTCCAAGGACATTTAATGAACCATAACTACCCACTAACCATCCTACTGTGTATGGCCTACATTTTGGATCGAGCTTTCTATCTTTATTCTTTAGCGTAGAAATTATAGCTTTTGTTTTTATTTATTTTGCAATCAGCAAAGTCCACTGGATCAGTATTTGCTGAAATTATAGTCAAAACTTCCTATTTTTGCTTATTCTCGCAAATTACTGAACACTTGAGCCAATTTTGTATTGAATGTCGTTGTCGTAATTTTGATGTCGCCCTCTAGCGAATAACGTTGATATGCAATCCGTCAGTCAAGCATTCAGTTAAATCAGGCAGGAACGTCCATCAAAAAATCAAAAATAAATTATGATAAAAACATAAAATAAAATACCCACAAAAACTTGATAAAAACGAAGAGCATAGAAATACATATGTGAAAAGTGATGTTTTGCATTGGAAAATAAACATGATGGCCTAAAAACTGGAGCCACTGCGTTTTGCTGTATTTTAATTTTACCTCTGGATGGAAAGAGTAGGCCTAAGCCCCAAACTTCGCCCACTGCCTATTTGCTTGACCTAATGAGATGACCCAGTCCCCAAATTGTTCAGACAATGAAATACAATGTGTCAGACAGCTGTCACGTTGGTTTTTGCCACCTCACGAACTCCGACACTAAATTTGGTAAAGTAATAAACACGTTTATTCTCCAAATAGCTGAAGGGACTGATCCAGTAATGTGGTAACCGTAAGCCGTGTAGAATAAAAAAGAGGACTTACATCGTTCGACAAATTATACGATAGCTAGGCAAGTACTGCACATAGAGTCTTGAATTTATGAATCTGCTACAGAATTTCCACCTTGCAGTTATAGAATATTTATACCGTGGGCGTCGCGCGGTCCCTCTGCAGACGTTTACTACTGGACATAGTAATCGAAAATTGTCCATAGTTATGGCTTTGTAAATAACTTTTACGCAATGCGCCCTGGAAACTACCAAATTTGGTAAAATAACGCAAAATGAGGGCCATTTCGCCGTTCAAGGTCATTGAACGTCACCGATTTTGGTACCAATTGTAAGCTCATATACGACTTCCTATCAAGACGACAGCTAGGCAAGTACTGCGCATTAAGTCCTGAATTTATAAATCCGCTAGGAATTAATACCGTGGGCGTCGCGCGGTCTCTCTGCAGACGTTTACTACTAGACATAGTAATCGTCGTAAATTGTCTATAGTTATGGCTTCGTCGACCACTTTTACGCAATGCGCCCCGTAAACTACCAAATTTGGTAAAATAACGCAATATAAGGGCCATTTCGCCGTTCAAGGTCATTCAAGGTCACCGATTTTGGTACCAATCGAAAGCTCATATACGACTTCCTATTGGTGACTAATACTAACTTACTTCATATCTTGCACCGTTTCGGAGATACAGCATTCCAAATGTCCAAAATCGCTATATTGGGCTACCCTTCTTGCGTTTAAACCACCCGACGGATCATTTCCCTTGGGAGGATCTCCATAAAATTTTCCGTGGATGTCAACGGATGGCCATGGTACCTAATGACGAGGAAAAATTTCCGAAAATTTCAACCGGCTGAGTACGGCGCACGAACGTTACAGACGACAGACGGACGAGCGATAGCACATAGCAAACGTGAACGTGAGTTCACGTTCGCTGAAAATCACACAGAATGGTATGTGCTACGATATTCGTGCTCATGGCGGCCATTTTGGAAAGTGACTGCCACACTTAGACGGTGACTTAGGAGGTCCACTGGATCAAGGACAGATTATTAAAGGTAAGCCTCGTTTTCGTTGGTATCCAGATCGCCAAACCTTCTATTCCTCTTGAGTACAATCGTCCTGTATTGATGCCGTGCTTGATATAATGACCAGTGACTTTGGTTAACTGTCGACAAATCGGATGTTTTCCATCTACACACCAGACTACACACTAAGTTTGCTAAAGCAGTGATGATAAATTATTGACAAACTGTCGTTTAAAAAAAGAATTAACTACTGAAATAATTCTGTCACTACACTCTGAAAAGTATAAGAAAAGTCTGTTTATATGCGTAATCATAGCATGTGAGTGTGGTGGCAAAGATTTCGTTTTTCCTCTATTTGTTCTCCGCTGTATTTTAGCTGAGTTGTTAATCTGTTGGCCACGTGTCAATGCTTGGTGTAATTGTCTGATGAAATGTCCTACGATACTTCAGGTGAAACATTAAACTTTACCCTGATTCAGACTCAGGTAACAGTAGATTATATCACGTGCAAAAAATCAAGGTCACCCAAGGTCACAAGCCGAGACTGTTTCTGAGTATCGTCATCTCTATGACAGACTGATGATGTTTTAGCCCCCTCAGCAGCAGCAGCAGTCGCTGGAGCTGTGATTATGCGTCAGTCCTGCAGTCCATGTTGACTGCTGAATCTGACCAGCCTGGCGTTTATCGGAAATCGAATGGACAGCAGTCGTATTTATGTAAATCACGGTACGCTAATGGCTGCGCGCGTCGCCGACGGCTAAAAGCTGGCTTACGCGTGCACGACCAGCGAACGTCGGTGCCGTTGCGACGTAGGCCTACTTTCGCTGCTGATGCTGATGCTGATGCTGTTGACGATGATGTGTTTGCAGTGATGGATGCATGCATCTAAATGGAATCAGCGGTGAACGCCTGCAGTGGCGGCACCGGCTTTCAGCCGCACGTGTGGCCGTTTAGCGTGCTGAATGATCGGAATCAACCTATCCTTATGCAACTTAGCTATTACCAGTAGCTCGATGCCCATCTCCAATACCAGGCGGATTATTTCGATCATATATCCACGTAGCAAATAAAGCGTGTACGTGAGAAATTTTGCCAAAAATTATGCCGCATTTTACGTTGGATCTTAATGGAACAACAGATGCGCTATATAAGTGTCAAAGTTACATTGACATGCATGAGTATTATCACTGGTGATATGTCATCTTAACATAGCTTAATCATAGAAAGAATTAAGAGATAAACGTTCTGACTGCTTAAATTTCTTAGATGTCCTGGATCTACATTATACCAGTTATTTATCTCAACTCGCTTATTTTGTCGGATTAGATTATCAAGAAACTTTTAAACTATACTATAGTGTGTCATACCCACCACAGTCATACCCACCCCTTTTCCCCATCTTGTACCCCCTGTAAATTTGTATATTGTAACTTTTTCAAGTTCACGGTTTTTATCCGCGAGCTGCAGGCTACGGCCAGCCGCCTGCGCGCGGGCCGACGTTGTAATCATCTAGACGTATGTGGTATCTGTAATATGGAATTTGAACGTTTGCAAGCGGACCTGTGTCGACTACAAAGCGAAACAAACGATCTCATGAAAAGAATTCAACGTGCTTCACCATACGATGTAGTCAACGAGTTTGCGACTAAGTTACACACTCTATGCGATATGTTGAAATACATGGTTTAACGTTTACGCGAAAACACACAGAACCCAATGCGTCACACGCCGACAACGCAACAGCTGTTGGCGCGACGACAGATGGCGGAGTATTACCGCACCCAGTACGAAGGCCCGGAGTGCGTACACGTGGGCGACGCAGAAGATGAAATCGATTTCGTCTGCTGCTGATCCACGTCCTTTTCACGCAAGTATATGACGCTCAAGGGTGTATAGCACTCGTTTTACAATTGTCACTAGGCTAGGTGTTTGTATCGAGAGGTGGGTGGATGCTAAACAGTGAAAAATACCGTTAATTCATATAATTTCTATAGTTTCAAGTAAGAGTACTAGATACTGGATTCGAGTACTGGGCACAGTTCTAAAGACTCGCTGCAACTTGGGGTGAAGGTCGTCACATGCGAGGGTCATGCTACAGGCGTTTCTGCCTTGCGCTCAGCTCGGAAAGGTGCGCTAAAGTGCGATTACAATCGTAGCCCCATAATAGTGATAGACAGACAGAGCAACAGACAGACTCTCCACATGGATGGGCGTACGTTTGAACTATTCAATCCACCTCATATTGCTGTACAGTTGTACTGCTTTAGGACTTAAGAAAAATGCAAAAACGCAATCCTAGAGTCGGGCTAGGACCTCCACAAGGTGTGGATAGGATTGTTATACGTCTTAGATGACTATACAACCGTTTTCGTCTCAGAAGACGTAAAATGCCTCAAAACGGCGATGATTGCCGTAGCCCCATAATGAAAACTACTCACACATATGTGCCTCTGTCAGCAAGCAGTATAACTTGGTACTGGCGAAGGGGCGGTGATGCTCAGCGGCTGGGAAGGTAACCGCAAGCCTGGCGGAAAGTAATGGCAGCCTACCGCCGGGTGGATGACATAGTCACATGCGGGCTGACTGCCGGTACACCGGGATCATGCAGCTCCGGGCCAAACGCTCGGTGACGAGTATGGGAAGCCTTTACCTTTATACCATTATGCGACTGCTATAAGTTAATTATTAATACCACTCTTTGCACTATTACTACTGTATATCTAATAGCCTAGGTCTCTAGTAGTAATAGAGTAATGAAGCTGTTTCAATAAAAAACGTACAGACGGACGTAAAGTAACATATCATAGGATAGAACGTGGCCAGTTATATTTGGGAACATTATGACCATTGTAGATTTTAACTCCAGCAATGTGGCAGTAACCCCACAGCATCACAACCTGGCGACGCCGCTGCAATCAAACGCAATTCAAACGCACCGCTCGCTTTGCGTGCAGGCATCAGTCACTGACAGAGACATGCGGCGGCTAGTGTTGAACAAGACTCATAAAGTGGAATGATGACTCTAATTATGAGCTCATAGACGACTTTGCTTCCGGCCTGGACGGGACAAGATGGCGCCGTTCTCGAAACGGACGTTCGCGATCATCCTTGGTTCTTCATTGCTGCTTCAGCTGTTCTTGATCGTCGATTACGGCGCGGTCTCCGACGCCGCCCTCATTACTCCTCGACGGTCCCTGGACTTCCGCTCGGTGCAGGCGTGCCGCCAGTCGTCGTCCGGTTACCAGTACGCGGTCATCATCGATGCTGGCAGCTCGGGCAGTCGAGTGCACGTCTACCGCTGGCCTCGAAGCACGGCCGGCCGCGTCGAGTCGATACCGGGTGCCGTCCAAGCGCTCCGGCCGACCCTCAAGATACACGTGGGTCTGGATACCGTCTCCGGAGATTTGACGGTTGTACGGCACCACGTTGAACAACTGCTGATCAACGCCAGTAGAATCGTTCCGCCGGCACTACACCAGTATACGCCGGTATACTTCATGGCCACTGCCGGTAAGCAATCTTTGTGTTCGCTTCGCTTATTGCCTGCCTGAAGTGAAAACCTTATTCAGCGAACAGCGATGGCATAACGAAGTGAATTTATCTGGTTTTATTACAATACAGTAACTATTATCTTTGTATTTTTCACCATTTTACATTTGTACATTCTGTTTCATGTGTCAGTATTGTATGTACTTGCTTTATTCGGGCAGCTATCAGTGCTCTTACTTGATGTCCTGCTTAAACCTTTATTTTGTGTTTGTGTGTTTTTAGTGTTTTATAAGCAAATAATTGATTGATTGATTGATTGATTGATTGATTGATTGATTGATTGAACGATTATAGTAGAATAGCAAAAATAGCTAAATTTTAAATAAATAAGGAACATAGGAACACTAAACTGTTTATTCTTCACGAAGGCGTATCAGATGGCGAAAGCGCGAAAGCAAAAAATATATATTGCTTTTGAGTCTGACTAGGTGTAGGCTTACATCTACTATATCTGTTTGCCGTTTTGGTGTCATATTTTCCAGCTTAGATTTTACCATAATTCAGTTTATTTCGATTATATGAACACCTGTTGCTAGAGATAAACTATACGTTGCAGCAGCAGCAGAGTTCATGTTTATTAACATCGTGAGAAAGAAAAAGGAGTTGCTTAAAACCGTAGGCTCGAGATGCATATGCCGACGCCAAAACGGCTTATCTAGGCTTCTTGTTCGGCTCGAAGCTAGGCTTCAGCCGAATATTGCATCCAGTTTACGGCGGTGTTTTGACGGTGTTCACGCGTTCGGCTATAATTCTGCCGAAAAGAGAACCGATTTGGACAAAATCTAAAGCACTCTGAGTACATTGTCGGGGGCTGGCCCTGGCAGATTTTGGGCGCGATCTGCGCAGTAGCACTGCTGGAGAGCCAGGCAAAGTTTTGTTTTGTGTGTGTGTGTGTCAGGTAAGCAACGCACGATTTCACCGATTCCTGTCAGCAAAATTTCACGAAATTTGAACACAACACGTCGATCGGTGTGGCAATAAAACTTTCGGAAGAGAATTTTGAAAATTTTATTGTAAGGGGTCGTTTTTCAAATAAAACGCAAAAATTTCTAAACTTTTTAACGTCTTACGACTTCAGGCCGCCATAACTCCGCAATAATTACAGATCGCAGAAAATTCACTCCTAAAATAACCATCTGCGGGATTTCTGGTTTCCATTTCTATCGTTGGAATCAATTCAAAGTCATTCCTCTGGCCTGTACACTCCGTACAAGAAACCTTCCCAAATTTTCTGCGACGTCCGACTCGGGTTGACAACACGGCAGATAACGCTGATATCACTCAGTCTCAGGCAGCCAATCACCATCGAATTTTGAGTCATTGACACTAGGCCTCGTCGAATGCAGGAACTAAACAGCTTGTGCACAGATAGCCGAGCGCTTCGAGCCGAATACTGTATTGTGGGCATTGGACACAATACAGCCATCTAGTCCTAAGGTGTCAAAGTGTGTGGTGTTCTCTCTCTTGACTATCTTGTACCCATTACTCACATTGCTTTCATCAATACTGAACCTTCTTATTTTAGTCTAATTTTTCCTTTCTGTTCTTATTTTTATTCATGTAAGCACGATAAACAAAACTCATATTATGACTATGTACGGTAAAAGTGTTGGCGCGCTGTTGTTGAATCAGGAATGCGAGAGATGCCCGATCGGAGGATGGAAGAAGTGATGCAGTACATTGACGATCTTATGATGGATACCGATATTAATCCATTTAACTACGACCCTGTGGCTGGCTCCCGTGTGCTATCTGGCAAGGAAGAAGCTGTATTCGACTGGATCTCAGTCAATTATCTTCTCGGAAACTTTGCCGGTAAATAGTATTACATGAATTTCACCGTACTAGACTGCGAATGACTTCTTGGACCAGAAAAGAAACTAGTTAGTTGAATGGTCAAATATATTGAACAGTGCCTCATACCTGACAATCATTCAGTTAATTTGATATCAAATAGCGTGAAATATAGACCTAATAATTTTTGTAATAATATTGTAGCACATTATTTATTACATAGCATCGCATTGCGGCCGATTGCTATACAGACGGAGTAGCGTGGTCTGTTTGTCTGTCCGTTGGCAACGTTCATGAGTCTTATAAAAACGGCTAAACCGATCGAGATGCTGTTTGGGGGCTGGGTATTAAAGGGTTCGAGATCCCCCATAGGAAGAGACAATTTTGAGGTTACCAACAAGCCCTTTGAAAAGCATTGTGTGTTTCTGTTGCGGTGTACGGAGCAAAAGGGTCATTCCATCGTCAATAATTGCATGACATGCGATGCGGCCTTGCGTCACAATTTTTTGACCATATGTTTCTTATGCTGCAGAAATCACAGCGACCAATACTGTAAACAGTATATTAATTTTTTATTTTATTTCTAGATTTATTGACGCTTTTTGATTGTCAGGCAAGGCCAATAAGCCACTTGTCGGAGTGGTTGAGATGGGCGGAGCTTCATTGCAAATCGCTTTCATGCCAGGCGATGACGTCACGGGGCACCTGTTTCCTGTCCACGTGGTCAACAGACGCTACCTGCTGTACGCCCACAGTTACCTCGGCCTCGGACAGAGTTCAGTGGTTGACTACATCAAGACGCGACTGGAGGCAGTTAAACCAACGTCAGCGGTCATCCACAACCCGTGTATGCTCAGAGGTAGGCCTACGTATATCTAGATAAGATTAGTCCAGGCGCTCATTGCCTGTCGTCCGGACTACTGTAATTCATTGCTGTATGGCGTGTCCGAGGGCCTTGTTACAAAGATACAGTCGATCCAGAACGCTGACGTATGGCTCAAAACCGGAGCTCGGCGGTGCGACGACATCACGTCCGTGCTATGCCAGCTGCATTGGCTTCCGGTCTGGCAACGAGTGGAGTACAAAGTCACGTGCCTGGTGCACCAGTCTAGCCAGACACCTGCTGAATACCTGGCTGACAACACCAAACTCGTCTCTGACAATAGTTGTCAATCGGCATCCGACAGGACATGCGTCTTTCCACGTACACTCAGCAGTTCTGCGACAGAAGCTTCGGTGTAGCTGGTCCTCGTGTGTGGAACGTTTACTATCATCATTGTGACAAGACATTAGCTACAAACAGTTTAAGCGACTGCTGAACACATTTCGATTCGGGATTTAGTTGACCACGGCGCATTGTGACTGCTTGCTTATTAGCGCCTTAGAAATATTTTTAATAACTAACTAAGTAAGACTGAGAAGGTGACGGAACGATCTGGCAGTCTAAAGCCCGGTCCACACCAGCAACAATGTCGAAGCAACGTTCGACTTTGTTGCCAAAAACGGCAACAATGTCGAACGAGTTTTGCGTTGAAATTTTGTCCTTTCGACGAAGTCGAACGTTGCTTCGACATTGTTGCTAGTATGGACCGGGCTTTACACGGCCGGCACGAGTCGTAACTGCCAGCTGGTAACCGGCGTCGCTGTTCGACATAAAAAGTGGCGTAAGCTGATGGCGTAAGCCGATGGCGTAAGCTGACGGCATATCGCAGCGCATTATACGACAATCGATTACTCGCGCTAACGGACCCGATCAGTGCTTCATGGAGACATACAACCGCCCTGCTTAGGCCTTCACTCGCTAGCACACACTAGGTCAGCTACTACAGCTTTCACGTCCTACTAAAGGTATACATGGATGAGTGGGCTTGAGCTCGCAGTAGACTAAAGGCTTTCTGAGTGCTGCTTGCAATGGATCGAGTGAAAAAGAGTCCGAAACTCCGCCGCTGGATCACTCTTGAGATGTGTTAATATTCGTGTTAATCTTCAGGTGTTCTTAATGTCCGCTGTATGCCATTAAACTTTTAATCAACATTTTCGCTTGAACGTGTACCGTCGGAGATTAAACTGAACCGGATCTCGCCGGATCTACGACCCGCCACCTCACGTCAGGAATCCGGCACGTCCTGAATGGAATCCTGGACCTGATCACTATAGATCCGGTAGTTTAATCGTGGGTCCCTGAAATCTTTTGCCACCAGAAGCCTATTTTATGGCTGAAATTCACAAAAAATACTGAGTTTTCAGATGGGACGCTTTTCCACAGGAGGACAGTGGGGAGGGAAGGGGACATTCGGCAGCTGCTGGTTTCAAATAATTTAACCACTGCCACTCTTGTTGTGGGTAGCACAGTGGTACTGGGGTTTGGGCGTCAGACTTGCGACCAAGAGATCGCGGGCACGACTGCTGGTTGGGGCGCGAACGACTCTGGACAAGTTGTTTATATGCTTGTGCCCCTGTCAGCAAGCAGTGTAATTTTGTACCGGTCAGTGTGCAGTGACGCTCTACAGCTGGGAAGGTAACCGAAGGTCTAACATCATTGTCGTGGTTCAGGAGACGTTCAGACCAGCGCCGATGGGAAGACGTTCGTCGGCACGGGAGATCCTCAGTCGTGCATGGATCTACTCCGGGAACACGTCGTCTACAAGGCCAACGACTCGTCCCGTTGTCAGCGGCAGCATTGCGCCATAGGAGACGTCTACCAGCCGCCATTGCCAGAACGCTGCCAGTTCTACGCCATCGGAGCGTTCATTTATACGCTGCCGTCGATCCGCGCACTCACCGACGACGAGATTTATGTGCCGGCAATTGGCTACCAGAAGGCCTTCGAATTCTGTCAACTGGTAATACGCATTTCGACGTCATTATTGCCGTGCGACGAAGATGACGACAGAATGAATAGGTCCACAGTATTGTTTGAGGGCGTTTCTACCTCGCAGAAAAACCGCTTTGGAGGTGGGCTGGAATACGAATGTGACAATGTTCCGTTCAGTAAACGTTCATCGTCACGGAATATAGCCTACTCTGTGCTCAAAAATGAACCGCTTCGCAATCTTTAATGTTTTCTATAGTTCTAAGTCTATTACAATGAAATTTGGTACACAGTATCCCGATGGCCGTCCTATTAAATTAAACGCATACGTGATTTCACATCTCACTCTATAATTAATCACACTTTGCATGAGAATACATTAACCTTTCACACTCGAAAAATTATGCTCTTTTGCAAATGGGCGTGGTTCTGATAACAACCTGCTCAGGCGCCTTTGCAAGGTATGGGGTTAATAAAGTGGACTATTTTGAGATGGGGTGTAGTATTACATTTTATTATTACTTCGCCTGCGAGAGCGTTGCGAAGTATTGTAATGAGCGCGTCAGTGTGTGCGTTTCTGTTTGTGTGTGTGTCTGTCTGTCTGTCCGCGAGAATATCTCCCGAACCACACGCACGATCTTTACTCAACTTTTTGTGCATGCTGCCTATCGCCGTGGCTCGGTCCTCCTTCGGTGAGGTGATGCAATGCCAAAGGGAAGGGGCTTTTGGGGGTTTTCTTCCCCACTGACAATGCATTGTACATCATAGCATTTGGGACCCATACGAAAACGGCTGAACCGATCGAGATGCCGTTAGGGATAATAACTTGGGTGGACCCCTGTACCACGTGTTAGATGGGGCACCCAATGCCCTAAGGGGAAGGAGCAATTTTTGGAAAAAACGTGTCGGCCCATTGTAAAGTAATGGGACACTCTACGGTGCGCTGTGCAAAAAAACGGCTGAACCGATCGACATGCCGTTTTGGACGAAGACTCGGGTGAGCCCACGGAACCATGTCATAGATGGGGGTGCAGATCTCCCAAAAGGATACGGCAATTTTTAGTGGTTGTCCTGGCATTTGAAAGCATTGGCAATCTTCGCTGCACCGGTCGCTGCAGCGTCGCTGCAAAAGGGATCATTCAGTATGCCAGGCAAGCGCAAATAGTATTCTGAATATTTCTGGGCGCAGGCAATGCCGCTTATCGGCCGCGAACGGGGTGGTGGGATTGCACATCGCGGGCGAAGTCTGATATCTACGATTGCCTTGTCTGTGATTGACATCAACGTGGCAGTTTTTTTCAAGGTTCATTTGCTAGGAAAATAACGACTAGCTGTTTATTGCGTCACGGTGTCTTTCAGCCGTACAACGAAGCGTTGTCGGCCGTCACTGAAGCTCGCCGGCAGTATGTAACTGATGATTGTCTCGCAGCGCTCTACATCCCTCTGCTGCTGAACCACGGTCTCGGATTCCCCAACGACTCCAGCGTTATCCACGTATCTGGAAATATAGCCGGAATGAAACCAGGCAAGCAACATGAGTCATGAGTACGCCTACTTATCCCGCACGGTCTTTATACAGATTAATGCCAACGTTAATGCTAATGCTAATACTTCAGAGGCAAAGATTATAACATTATCACAAAAATTCAGCGGGATGTAACAAAAGTTACAACATAGTGTGCTCAGCGATAAACAGCTGCAAGTTTCGATCAATCTTTTGATAGCCAGAAATGTAAGATGCCAGTACTCATGAGAATGCTGGTTTATGACCGTAGGCTATTAGACTAAGGGCCGGTTTTTCCACCGCAAATTAATCTTCCATTATTAATGGGAGACTAATTTGCGCCGCGGTGGAAAAACCGGCCCTGAATCATTAAGAAGTCGCAGGTGATCTGTCTTTAACGACCTTTAGTTCGCTTTGTAGTTATTTCAGTTGGCCTACTTCAAAACTAATACTTAATTCAAAACGAGTATCTGTGAAGTGCAAAGTGGGTTTAACTGTCAATAATGATATACAGGTATACGCGGAGTTTTAGACAGTGAATGCTTAATATGTTTATTACTTCGCGTTAAAAGGATCCCAACTACATAAATGCCGTGCATAATATATATAACGTCAACTTATTAAATACGGCTTGTGTTCGACGCCAATGTGGTATTTATAATCGATGAGAAGAAGTTAATTTTTTCATTCTGGGTATTTCGGCCCATCCAGTCATCCCCAACGAAAAGTATCTAAACTCCAGACGGGGACAAATCTCCCACGGGGGACTCAAGCCTTCGTTCTCCCTTTTGCGCCGGCCCTGAATGTCACGCTATAAGAAAATACTAACGAACAAATACTGCAAAATGATTTATTGCGTCTTAATTTGTCGAACATTTTGGCTTACCGACCACTTTAGTGGTTTAGGTATAGCGATCGGTCCGATATTTGTGTTTGTGTGTGTGCACTGACAAAAGCTTTTGAACTAAATGACCTTTGGTCTAGCCTAAACGTTTGGCGTGCTGGTTCAGTTGACCCTATATAGGTCAAGGTCCAAGGTCAAGGTCACAGGTCAAAGTTTACGGTAACAGGATGAACAACGTCTCATTTTCGGCTATGGATGCATGTTATGAAGTGATGTGTCAAGTTCTTTATGCTGAAGTTGTCGACGCGACCTCGAATGGGGGCTTTCTAATTATAGTCTAATTTCGAGCAGTATCCAGACTCTTTATACGCTGAGTGGAAGACCGTCACTTGTGCCATTTTATTTTGCACATTAGTCGCATTATGCTACGTGGTCAATAACTTAATATTTACCCTCGCCGACGACAGTCGCGGGGGTAAGGGTTTCATTTTCACCGGCGTTTGTCTGTCTGTTTGTCTGTAAGTATGTTTATCCGCACGACATCTCAAAAACCGCTGCAGCTAGTATAACCAAATTTGACATAGAAATATTCCACCATGAATCCTCGAAGTCCATTTATTTTCCGGTCAAATGGTTAAAGTTCAAGGTCACGAGGCACAAAAATCTGTACCGGCATGAATTTTGCACTCTTGTGAGTGTTCGCTTCTAGTTGTTTATGTGTTTTTGTCTAGGTTGGACGTTGGGTGCCGTTCTGTACGAGAATGCAAAGATTCAGCACGACTGTGAATATGCTGCTGCGGCAGATAGTGATGATAATGAGGACGATGACGATGATATTCGCGTTCTGTTATCACGTCTGGTCATCGTTGGCAGTGGTAAAAACGTCGCATGAAATTAACTGTCCATTCGAATGCCAATAACACTGAGAAATAAAATAAACACGCTTATATTACTCTCGACTGCTATATACGATATCTTATGTTCATTAAGCGTCGCCCGTATACTGAGAGGTGCATTGACCAAATTCCGTGTTTATGTGTGTGTGTAATTACTCCTCCCAAACCATTGAACCGATTTGCATAAAAATTATACCAGCAAATACAGCATCTTACGCGGCTTGCTATAGGCTACTTAAATTTGAAATATTTACCCCGCCATGTTTAAAACTCTAAAAAAAACCCATTTCTTGGGGCCCCGTAATGTTAAACCAATGGGAAATAGAGGAATCTATATCTCAGGAAGTAATTGAGTTAGAAAGCTGAAATTTGGTACGTGAATAGATATGGTTAGGAGCTTCAACAGTGTTGAAAGTTTTTTTGCTATGTGGCGCTGTGGCGCATGTGCACAACCGCGACGCCATCTTGGATTTTCGAACCCCCTTATATCTCAGGAAATAATTGAGAGAGGAAGCTGAAATTTGGTGTGTGAATTGATATGCATAGGAGCTTTAACATGGATGAAAATTTTCTTTGCTAGGTGATGCTTTTACAACACCACGACGCAATCTTGGATTTTTGAGACCCCTCATACGTCAGGATGTAATTAAGATAAAAAAGCTCAAATTTGGTGGGTGAATAGATATGCATATTAGCTTTACTACTGTAGAAAATTGTATCCGCTAGTGGGCGTATTTGCGCCACCCCGTAATTAAAACAATGGGAAATAGAGGATTCCGTAGTTATTACTAGGTAAGTAAGTAACATGGCCTCTTATACATACGTACATACATACATACATACATGACAGGTTTTGGTGTGCTACATTTAGAAAAGATTATCAAAAACTGTCGTGGTATTGGTATTGCTATAGAGGGAGGGTTCGATTAGGCAGGAAAGGCAGGTTTTGGTTTGTTGCATTCAAAGGAGATGCCATTTTGTTACCTTTTTGGAAGATAGATTAGTATAATGTGACGCTCTTCTCAGCTGTTATACCGTAACACATGAGAAACCCATTAAACACTGAAAATGTGTAATAAATACATTACTTCTATAGAAGAATTCATGCCAGATACGACACAACGCCTATAATTATACGAACCACAATTGTCAGATTTCGTTCGTTTTTGATGTATATTTTGTATGGGTTCCTTTACACGGAGGGTGCGAATAGCTGGGGGCAGGAAATTTGTGAGCAATTTTTGCAATTTGTTGGGGAAAACGACCCCTTGTGCTAACATTTTCAAAATTATGTTCTGGTATGCTGCATGCAACTCAGTTAATCGGACATGCAGCACGTCTACTTTATTAAGTTTAATGTAGTTTTTAACAAATGTAAGGCCCTAATGTTGCACAAATAACTGGATCGGGAGAATTTATGAGTCATTTGTCGTTATTTATCGTAGCAGGTGAACTCCCAAGTTCTACTAAGTCCAGTTCTATGCCACGTGTGTTAAGTGATAGCCGCATTGCAGTGTGTCGCAAATGTCGTAACTTCAAAATGTCTCAAACATATCCTGGGAACAGTATATACAGTCGGTAAAATTTCAAATAATCACAGTTAAGTACTTTGTATTAAAGTACTATACAGGGTGGCCCAAAAATGACACAATTTTGCGCCTTAACTTTACCAAATATTAACAGATTTTCAAAATTATTTCACTCTCAGAATCAGGAGAAAATTTGCAATAAAGATCCCACCATACCTTAACTGTGTTGCTACACTACCTTGTAAAATGTTAAGTGTCTTAGAAGCAACAATAGAAAAAAGGCGACTTCTGTAACAACACATTTTAAGAAATTAGCAACAGCAAACAGCGTGTTTAGTGTCTCAGTGATTGTCTAAAGTAACTGTCACATTCTACAGTTTTTACATCAAATGTTCAATGTGTCCGCCTTGCTTTTGGACGACGCACTCAAGCCAGCGACGCCAATGACCAATGGCGCGATCAATGAAATGTTGCGACAGTTTGCGCCACTCAGTGACGATCGTCTGCTTCTGATTGTCGTGAATCGTTGATGTTGAAGGGCACCCCAAACAGCGTAATCGACTGGATTCAAGTCCGGGGTGTTTGGGGGCCACATGTCAGGCTCGATGAACGTGACGTTTTCACACCGAAGGCACATCAGTGTGTTCATGGCAGCATGTGACGGCGCGCCGTCTTGCTGCAGTGTCCAGGAATATCGCTGGAATCTTGCACGGATGTCTGGTAGTACAGCGTCACCGAGAACACGTTGACAATAAAAAATAAGTAAAATTAATATTTCGTGAAGATAATTAAGGGTCCTTTATGTCTCATGGCGTTACTCCCATATTTCACATATTTATTTTACGTTTATTTAAAATGGTCTACCAATAAGTATCTGTATTGCAGTGTATTGTATGAGCTTAGTCAGCGTCTATTAAACTACATACAACTTTGCTGCAAGTTGAGGGTTCGTAAACTACCTACATTGATAAATGTCATACTTTAATACATCGATTGGCATCGTAGAACACGTTATGTGACGTTGATTGATATAAACTGCCGTAAACAATTTATTACCATTGCAATATAAAGCACGGCGTTACTACTTACTGTGTACTATCTTAAAAGACTGACTGGTGATCTAAGTTGTCAAATGCCGCATTGAGGTCCATTAAGACGAAAAGAGACAAGTCTGCCGTCGATGGACAAACAACGTCTGTGGGAAAATGTAATAAAAAATGTACGGAGATGGCGTCAGTCAGCGATGACGCGTGTTTCTTTGTTTCCCCATGTAGTGCAGAAGCACTAGTTAGGTGAGATGGGAAAATAAAGTACCATTTAACTGTTTAACAGGCCAGAATCAAAGACTACACGTATGTTCCTTCCAGTTCGTCAGTGTGGCGGCACCGGGGCGAAGTCTGCCATCTTCGACTGCATCTTTTTGTGAACAAATTTGTGAACTAAGAGAAGCTGTTTCAAGGAATTGAAAGATCTGTTAGTCGCCTATTGGACTGACAAGAAAATAAAGGTAAGTTAAGTGTGTTTAGAGAAGCTTAACTTGGAGATTATTAATCCGCAATGACCACAACCAGCTGAACGGAACACGGCACGTTCGAACAAAATATGGTGCGTGTGTATTATTAAGGTGGTTACGGCTTCGACCACCAGTAAGTTGTGCGCAAATTGAGGTTAACAGCCGTGCATGGATTATGCATCGTCGCCTGTTGATCCAACCGAGTGGAAAATAATGGCTCGAGATCACACAGTGATTTTATGCTCCGACAGTATTATGTCGAAGCTCGTGAATAATGCGCCGACACTACCTCGACCTTACTCGGCAGCGCTGGCGAGAGGGCGACTCACAGGCAGCAAGGCCGACCGGCGTCTCGTAGATTGTCGGCTAATCAATGATGCAGTGTACATTTCGGCCAGGTCGCAAATCGGTGTCGAGATCGCGAAAAGATTCTATATCGGACGCCGAGTGGCTATTAACGTCGGTCTGATAGCTAACCCGTGTCACATTCAGTTGCGGATGTGCTTGGGTCATCTATGACGACGTGGATTTGCTAAATCAATCAATGAATCGATCGATAAAACTTTTACTTCAGGCAACACTCCATAGAACAACAGAACAGAGAAAAACAGAGACAACAAACAGGAAGACACCGGACACGTTATGTTGCGTTGCGTTGCGGTGCCGTGCCAAAAGAGCACGACGTTTCGTCGAGTTTGCCAGGTGGCAGCACCGGGGACAAAGTCTGATGTCTACGATTGCCTTGTTTTATAATCGCTTTTCTGTCATTCGCCATAGTGGACCTTGCGGTTTTTTACTTAGGCCACCATAAATAGTTTGTAATGCAATGTAGTATAATGCCATAGTGTAATGTCAGTTTAAACGTCTATACTGAAAACATATTTGTATTTGGGAGTTAATTGCATGAGCACGGCGCATTATGATGTTTATCTTATCTATCTGCTCCTTAGAAATATTCTTACTAGCTAACCGACTAACTAGCTAAATAAACAGAATATCGTTTTTTTTACAAATTTCTGAGGACAGACGTGGATGGTCAAGCAGAAAAATTAATGATTATTTGAAAGTAGAATGCGGCTGGTATGCAACAATACAGTAATCTATATTCGCGCTGCATTCCTGCGTCTCTTTCTGGATTCGTTTCCACTGGCCTCATTATGTGAAAACATGACGTCATCTACAAAACCGGAGGTGCGTAACTTATTGCACTGTCGTTAGAAGAATAACGAGCCACGGCCACTGATAGCATGTACAGAAAATGTCATGAAATTTGGACGTGTGGTATTTGAGATTTGCGAGCGGACAGACGGACATACAGACAGAGACAGACAGTGGCATACAGACACGCTGATCGCGATCAGCCTTGCGAAGTAATATTGTCCGGGTATGATTGTCGAAATAAATGTGCTTTCAGTTTTCACGAAATGCTAGTAGAGATGTGGCAGAGGTGACATCTTTAGGAAGACCGTTCCAAATCCTGGGGCCAGCCGTGGCAAAAAAAACGGTCGCCGCAGAGGACGGAGTCAAGAAGACGACCGGGGACGACCTCTCGCCGGAACATTGATCAGCAACAAAGCAGAGTAGCTGTGAAAGATAACGAGGTGCGGTGCCGTCGAGAGTTTGGTAGACGACGACCGCCAACTTAAACTTGATTTGTTCAGACGGTTAGGCAATGCGAGTAGCGGTCGGTGTGAAGCAAATGTAGAGTTTGTGTATTCATAGTCACACAAAATTGATGCGGCACCTGGCTGATGTCCGAAGTCTTTACACATGGTGGGCCTGTGGAATTAGACAAAATCGCTAGGTATCATGTTCTTAATGTCATCATTTAGCCAGCTTTCGTTGTTGCAGGAATCTCATCCGTCAAAGAGCCTTCGGGATTGGACGTACAAGGTGGAAAACGTTTAGATTGGCTAACCTTAATCTTGTGTCAGGATAGACGGTCGTTGGGTGGGATGTTACCGCTGTTAACTCTTTAGTTGCTCCTATACTGATACAGCCGTTGTATGTCTGCCTGTAGAAAGTCAGAAAAAAGTTTTCTGTCTCTTCAATGTACACTATGTCTCAAAAACACAACGACATTAAAAACGAGTTAGATAATTTTTGGCAGAATCAAGAGGTAAAATACAATTGTAAAGCCAGTTTCACAGGTATCGGTAATACAAGTGCACTGCAGAAAATATAAGTTTTAATTGTTTAGTTATTTAACTGCATATACATGTATTACATCATTTTACATGCATTTGTCACACTGCATCGGAACCAGAAGGAAAGTGTAATAAGGATTATGTGTATGCAATTAATTATAAGTTTTGTGTAACACCAGATATTGAGATACAGGCATAGAGGCTATCGCCTGCGCCCGCCTGTTTGTCAACTGACTCAACTTTGATCTGATCTGATCGGAACTGTAACTCGAGCAATCAATTTCCGATTTTAAAAATTTTGGCATAAATATTATCTAGACATTAACCAAGCTGTTTGTTTTCCAATCTCACCTAACTAATACTTACACACTATCTGGCAAATGTTCAGAAACACGGGAAATCAGCATTTTTCGTTTCAATGTTTTGTTAAACTTCAAACAGCCGTTGACTAACATCTTCAATGTTATGCGGCGCTCACATGTAAAATAAAACTGAAATAAAACACAGAAACAGTTATAGAGTTGTGTCAGGCTAATTAGCATATTTATTCTCATGTTGAAAAATATTCATGAGGCAAACTTGTTTCAGCCAATAACGTTGCGTCGCCTGACGCGTGATCACTAGAATTGACTGTGACAACAGCTGCTGCTTTCGTGACTTCTTACAGTCTGTTCGTCGTCCTCACCGTTTTCGTCTGACATGTTTGATTCTGAGTGATCGAACTTCTGTTGTAGCCGCCAGCGTAGGTAGGGTGTTCAGTCACGTCTGTCTGCTTGTCTGTCTGCTTGTCCGCGCTCTAAAAGGAAAATGGCTTGAGCTATCAACACCAAACTTGGTACACATATACTCTATAGTAGTCGCCCAGAGGTCAAAAGGTCTAAGGTCAAGGTCACACGGTTACGAAAACCGTCACGGTCGTACGGTTGCTAGTGATGCGTGCTGCTACGGCCGTGTGCTGCTGCTGCCGGTGTGGGTCTGCATGTCGATACGACTGCCTATGTTTTCTAGTTTATTGCTATTATTCGTTGCCTTTCATTATAGGCTCGAGGAGCCTGTCATGTAAATACTCTATTGGGCAAAAACGGTCTTCACGCGTTCGGCTATAACACAGCCGAAAGTGAACCGATTTGGATGAAATCTGGAACAGTATGAGTCAAATGTTGGGGGCTGGTCCTGGCAGGTTTTTGGCGCGATCCACGCAGTAGCGCGATCCGCACAGTAGCGACAGTTTGAGATGCAGCCGAAACTTGTTTTGGTCACGCAAATAAGGCACGATTTCACCGATATCCCGTCGGACAAATTTTACGACATTTGAACACAACAACGTCAATCGGTGTCGCCATGTAAACTTTCGGAACAGAATTTTGAAAATGTTACCACAAGGGGTCGTTTTTCCCCCAAAACGCAAAAATTGCTCACAAAATTTTCATGTCTTGCAACTTCAGGCCGTCATAACTCCGCAATGATTACAGATCGCCGGAAATTCATTTTCAAATGGCCCCTCTATGTGATGTCTAGTTTCCATTTTTAACGTTAGAATCAATTTAAAATCTTTCCGCTGGACTATACGCTCCGTACAAGAAAGGTACCTACCAAATTTTTGGCAACGTTCGATGTTCGATATTGCGTATTGACTTTACAGACTGCATATACCTCTGGTGCTTTGTCACTTAAGGCACTGAATACATCAAGTGCCTTTGGACCAACATGGGGTACTTACTATTGTTGCTTATTGTCTGACAGTAAGCAATGGAATCAGCACCAGTTTCAAAGTCACTCGCTTTAACACTTTCAGTCATATCTACAGACTAAACGTCACTGTTCTAGTTTCTATTGAAACCTCTGTTCACCATAAAAATTTGGTAAACACCATGCAGATACCGGTACAAAAAAATTATATAAACAATGTGCAATGCAAAAAACACACGACAATGGCTACTCACAGCAGTTTACATAATCCGTAATAATTAAACAGATTTCAACGGTTTATATTTTTCACATTAAAGTCATTTTTTGCTTCTGGAACATCCCGTTTGGTAGGCGAAGGGCAGAAATTGCCTACGTTCATTTATTATTTCAATATCTGAGGATTTCGTCGTAATTTTTTATTGTTTTTTGTTTCGTTATCAGCGCAGTTGTAGTTTCAGTTTTCCGTTTTCGTCGACGAAGAACAACATCTGCAGCAACTGATCGCGTCCAACAAATATCAGATTCGACAGTCGTACTGACGCGTCGCCTCGGCAGCTGAGGTCGTCGCCGCCGCTGTCGGTGTCGACGCTGGTGATCGGATAAAGTGGCTGCGCGATCGCCCGGGAAGTGTCAGTCAGATCCGCCGACGTTTTTGTCGCGCCCGTCCGACGCTAATGGGCCGAGCTAACTGACGGTTGTCGCGCAGTTGCGCCGGCGTCGACTACGGACTCAAACAAAACGTCATCGGCCTACAGCAATAGATACACCGCGGCTGCGAGAGGCGCACGGCGGCGACGGGTGAGATAAGTGATTGATGGCGATATCGGTCCGCTACCGAGAGATGAGGCGGTTGGTAGTTTTCTGTGATCCTCGC
>Ga0209780_1000411_pt1 | contig 22410 bp, 18 predicted proteins | sample WorMetexBAHAMAS2_FD_187384 | JGI IMG/M metagenome (GOLD analysis project Ga0209780, IMG submission 187384) | Marine gutless worms symbiont microbial communities from Max Planck institute for Marine Microbiology, Germany - Inanidrilus exumae... | ecosystem: Host-associated > Annelida > Digestive...
ATTGTTATACAACACCACATTTCTCTGTGTATTTTTAAATGCTGATAAGCTTGTATGAGAACGTAAAATTTCTCCATTTTATTTGTTTACTTGAATTTTCATAAATTTCCGAGTTTCGACTTCCTAGTTCATTGGAACCTACGAGTATAGAATAGATAACACTCGCAACTCAGAAAGACCCAAGGAGAAAGACCAACTTGAAAAATTCCGACGTCTGCCCCACAGATATATATAGACTGCGTACGTCACTCAGCTGTGGCGAAGCTACGATTGTTCAAAAACGGCGTTCTCTCGATAGCAAAATATTCATCGTATTTGGTAAATATTTCAAATCTAATTAGCCTATAGCAATCAGCGTAAAACGCTCTATTTGCTGGTATAATTTTTATGCAAATCGGTTCAGTGGTTTGGGAGGAGTTTGATCACATACATACATACATACATACATACACACACACACACGGAATCGCTCTCAGTATACGCGTAACGCTCAATACCAAACCTGCTTCGCAGGTTTTGATAACATAAAATTTACATTTATAGACATGTTTAATACTGTTCACTCCCCTCATTCAAGCAATCGGACTTGCCAGACTGTAATGTGTGACTTTTAGCACTGAAGTAATTCTGATATCGTACCTTCTGATGATACAATTGTATGCATCTTGAGAAAATCAAAGCTTTGTCGGTAATTAAATACTGAGATATGACTCTTAAAAGACAATAATTCAATTTCCACTTTCAAACAACATTTGTAAGCATGTAACAATCTGTTAAAGACATGGATACTTATGGCTTAAATGCAGACACTAGAAACCATGCAGCAGCAGAAGCATACAAACCATATGGCTTCGAAGCAGCTCCTCTGACTGAAGTATTTGCTGTTCTTGGCGCTGTAGTTCCGTCTTGTTCTGATGTTCAAGCTGTGACTGCAACTGTTGCTGGCGTCGTCTTTCGTCCCTGCAAACCAGCCAACGTTGCAAACAATTTAATAAAAAATGAAACGGCAGTAATACAGTGGTTAAAAAACAAGGTGTCGCCCTAACGGGACGTAACACTACTGGCCCGCCGTCGCGTGTTGCCCCCTGGTGAGTTATGTTGCATATGTGCCGCCGTAGAGTGTTACAGACAACGACAGACGACAGCGAGCATCACAAGTCTGCCCCCACATACACTATGTGTAGGTGGGCCAGTGGTAAGAAACTACCATGGATACAAACATTTTTATTTAGGATCGCTACCAGGTGTCGTCACTTCTGGTGACTAAAAAACTCTGTAATTGTTACTGCAAGACGTGATGTTAGCATGGCATATGCTGTCATCGTGTGTCCATCTGTCTGACACAAGCCAGCACTGTAATAAAACGGTTGAACATAGGATCACTCAAGCAATGCCGTACGATAGCCCAGGTAGTTTACGGTTCAGAACACCACCAAGAACAGTTGCATAAAGATGTAAATGCCAACATATTTGTGACAGTTGTTGGTCTGCGAATACGACCCACCATTCCACTCCAGACACAATGGTAGAGATAGGACCGGAAAAGCAGGTAATGAAATAAGGAACACTAACAAAAACTTGTAAGCACTCTATCGAATGGTGTGAGTGACACCTAACTACCCCAAATCATCCCATTTTCGATTTTTTGTATCGCCTTTCATATCTTTGTAGTGGGTGGAGATAGAGACTTCAAATTAGGTAGGTTGATCGTAGCAAGTCTTAGACCGTGGATGACAAAACATCCCTAAAAGGGGCATATCGGTTCACGTGAACCATTTAAAATTTGGTAGGTACCGACCATGTCTCTGGAATGGCTGAAGCTGGATTTGTCAAATTCTGTGTACAGGTAGGCCATGTCAACTCCCAGCATACAGATGACAAATCACCCTTAAAAGGGGCATGGTCAGGGCAGGTGACCATTTTTACATTTCGGGGACTCCAATGATATCTGTGGATTGGCTGAAGGTAGAGTCATCAAATTTCGCATACAGATAAGACTATCAAGTCCTACCTTACAGATGACAAACCACCACTAAAAAGGGGCGTGGTCAGCGTCACATGACCCGTTTTCAATTTTGACACCTGCAATCATATCTCTGGAATGGCTGAAGTGAGAGTTGCCAAATTTTGTGCACACGTAATATATGTAAAATTTAAGCCTTGGGCGTGGTCAGGGTCACTTGGCCCATTTTATGAAAATTCTGCCCCCAAGACCTGCCCATGTGGCCCAGCACTCAGAGCTCAGCATTCGGGCGCCATGTGTAGTAGAACGTGACGTGCTCAGTGGCCGGGGTTTGCACATTATTCCGAATTATTTCTAATAATTCCTATGCACATGATGAACAGGGAGACTATCCCGGGCAGAAAAAAATTCGCCCAATACGGGACTGACGGTCGACTCCTATTTACTGCCAACTTAAAAGTCACATGGCACAAAAACTAGGACAAAAATCCAAAAACTGGCCGCGATAAACTTTAGGTAATTTGCCGTAATGTAAGAATCTGTGGTCATTCGCAAGCCCCCATTATAAAATGGCCGAATTTCCAACGTTCAAGGGCTCGTGACCTTGACCTTGGATCAGGCCATACTGCATACTGTCATGCATCAGTCATCGACCTCTACCTACATACCAAATTTCATTGAAATCGAAGAAACGTTTTGTGGACGGCTACTTACTTGTCAAAACTCAAGGACATCTCAAGGTCACAGGTAGTCAAGTAAACTATAAAGGTGCTGATATCTCCAAAACTGTGCAAGATAGAGACGTTTTTACTAGACCATTAACAGGAAGTGATCTATGACCTTTGGAATAGCAGCAGTTCTGGTAGTGACCTTCAAAGTCGTTCATCTTTTGTAAGCCTTTTCGTATGGGATTTTTCGTATAGCTGTGCCACAGTTGACAAGATTTCAATGGACATAGCATGTCACAGTAGCTGAGCTTCTTGTTTCAAGTGGAGAAGCTGTTTTTAACCAAAAATGGCCAAATATTTACTCATCTCCAAGTGGTAGATTTCTGGTACTGTCGGGTAAACTTGCAACATAGAGAAAAACTGTCATTGAATATGTTATAATAGTTTTCTGTCACAAAACTTCCTCAAAATCAGGTTCATCATGCACTGTTTTCTCGTAACATTATCGATTCCTGACATTTCTGTGACTTCGCATCATATTCAGACACGTCACATTTCAACAACATCCAAGTATCACAAAGAGATGGTACTAACTGGTCGGCTTTAGCACGACTGGCTTCAATAAGCTGTCTGTCTCGCAAGTCAAGCTGCTGCTGCATCTGACGTCGTTTCTCATCAATCTCTTGATGCAAGTAGTGAACCACTTGCGCACGACCCTGGCATGCACATTTGTCACAGTTAACTGCAAAACGTCACGTTCCAATGTGTCAGCTCGCACATGTATTCAACGGCAGAGTCAAACTGCAGATAACCACACTATACTACTCCCGTGCCACGTTTCTAAAAATTTACACGTCATTATGCACATGCTCAATGTATATTTACAAATAAATGAGCCCCATACGGGACTGACGGTCGACTCTTCACAACTGACGTTTCTGCCAACTTCGAAGTCATGTGACACAAAAACTAGGACAAATATCAAAAATCCGGCCCAAACAAATTTATATATTGTGCCCTAGTTTAATAATCCTTGGTCAGTTGACAGCTCCCATTGTAAATAGCGGAGGAGATAGCTGTTTAAAATGGAAGGATTTCCAACTTTCAAGGGCTAATGATCTTGACCTTGACCTTGGATCGGGTCATACTGCATACCATCGTGCATCACTCATCGACCTCTATCTACACGCCAAATTTCATTGAAATCGAAGAAACTTTTCGTGGACTAACAGACGGACGGACGGACATTTGAGACCAGGGTCGACTCTGAACAGTCGACCTACAAATAATGGTCTAATATCATTACGGGAGAATTATCACTCACAGCTGGCGTCATGTCCACATGGGTGTCTGCCGATTGATATCCCGTGCGCTCCAGTTCTGTGGCACGTCTGTCAAACTCGGCGTTCAACTTCAGTCTTCGAAGACGGTCGATCTCTGCCGGTCCAAGTTGGTCAGGCAGTCGTGACTCAAGCTGATAAATCTCTTCCTCGCGGCGCCGCTTCTGCTCCAACTCGACATGTCTAAGTTCCTCCTCTTTCCTCGCACGTTCCCATGCTCCTGCAGGCGGCTGCGCTGCTCGCGGCAGTGACTGGGAGCGGTTGGCTGGTTTCATGTAAGTCGAGTCGGCAGCCGGTGCCTGCGACGGCTGTTTGTAGTATGACGACGGTCTGCTATGTTCCGATGCACTCGGCGCCATTACTGGAGCCATTTGCTGCAGACTCTTGGGGTCAATAGCACGAAGATGACCACCTACAGGCACACTCCGTCGTTCAAGTGTGCCCTGGCCCGATGAAGTGGACGTCGGCAGTTGATGGGTGAACGGTGTTGGTGACGTAATTTCCTGCCCACCTGGTTGCGCACGACGCAGCAAGTCATTTGAGGTGAACGCACTTGCATCATTGGCTGACTCTACAAAGTGGTGCGCAGTTGACAGTTCTGGATGTGATGAGTACGTGGCCGGGTCCGGCTGCTTCGTTACATTTAGCTGAGGTTGACTGCGGCGGTCAGACTCCGGCCAGTAGGGAACCTGCCTGTTCAGTGTTCCACCGCGTACACCCGGTACTGCCCACTGCTCACCATACTGCCGAGGATCTGGACTGACACGGCTACCATCAGTCAAGGTGTCATGACGCAGCCGATCTACTCTCACCGGTTCCTGCATGTCACCGCGTGAAGCCAGACCACGCTGTCCGGCACCTTCATAACTCTTCCACGAGGACAACGGCTGCTGAGCAGACAACGGTGGCTCACGACCGCGGTCATACTCGAGTGAAGGCTGCACCGGCCAAGCACCGACAACTTCAGGCTGGTTCAGATCAGATGCAGATCGGGAACGATTGGCTGCCATGCGTGCATCACGCGCGACATACGGCTCAGTGTATGAAGGTTCGACGGCTGATGGTACTCTCTGCTGATATGCCGCCTGCTGAGGCTCATAGTGATGGCGAGCCTGTCCCGAGTACACCTGCTGCTGATACTGTGGCTCATGTCGAGCTTGCTGTTGATGGTAGAGAGGCTGCTGATGTTGGTAACTAGGCTGTTGCTGTTGTTCATAGTGATGACGAGCGTATGCCGGATGCGGCTGCTGGGCACGTGGCTGTGACTCCTTGTGCTGTGGTTGCTGCGGCTGCCCTAGCTCATACTGCCTGTAGGCAGACTGCTGTGATTCTCGCGGCTCAGCCGGCTGCTGGCTTGGTCTGGGAGTGGCATAATGAGGTTCAGCAGACAGCTGATGCTGCTGTCTCGGTTGCTGGTATGGCTGTACGGCTGGTCGCTGACTCGGAGGCAAGCGAGCATCTACAAATGTAAGACACAAAACATGTTCCGTGGTGATAGCCGGAATAATCCATGCAACACCTATATTTTCATCTGTCGCTCTCTTCACTCACTATCATGTCAATTTTAAATTTTATATATGTTACCCACACACAGTTTTTGTTTAACTGTTGTTTCTTTTTCCACATGGTTCTGGGTGCAAACCCTTCAGTAACATGTGAAGGAGGTTCAGTAAAGGCTGGTGACGTTCCTGTCATACAACCAACAGTGTCAGCCACTCTAGTTGTTTGCTCTAATTACAGACCTCATGAATATTAATAACAACAATCTCCACACTGTGAGTCAGAAAACCAATACACTCGACTTCTGATCATAACTTCGGCAAATGTAGACCGATTTACACAATTCTTTCACTGTCAGATTCCCGAGATTTTGTGCATACGTATCATAAAGATTCTCCACCGCATCTTAGATGTGTTTCTACACTACCTTGTCAAACCTGACATTACAACTGCTGCGATTTCAACGGCATATAGTGTGTGAGACCTCAGGATTCATCTGGCAAGATATAAGGCCACCTACATAGCATTTAGTTCCAAAATCATAACTGAAAATCAACGTTCATTAAGCAAATGCACACTTGACAACCTCAGAAAAACGTGTCCGTATCCGGCCGTCCATAACCACAAATTGAAACTGTGGTTATCTCTGGTTGTCTGTGAGTTCTAGATTGTTATACTTCTTTTCCTTTCACTAGACTGAAAATTTTCTTATGCCTTTGCCACCCGGCTGTGTCAGCAAAGATGTCGGCGAAGTGATAACCACAATTTCGACTTATGTAGCAAAACAGCCAGGAATAACTGATAATGCACAAGGCACACACCAGCATGTGGCTGGACTTGTGGTGAAGGCTGGTCCAGTAATGTGCCAAGGCCGTGATGAAGCGCAGCTCGCTTGACAACCTTCAGTGTCACTGTGTGTCCAGTACTCTTCATCACATTTGCCGCCCTGTGGTGACATTAATACAATATTAATTATTATTATTATTATTATTATTATTACCATTAAAAAATTTGTATAGCGCACAAATTCAAGCATGCTCCAGTCGGAGGCGCCACACATCCCAAGATGCCATATCAAAACAAATTAACACTGAGGCAACGATGAACATACAAACGTTTTATTATTATTACTACCATTAGGCCACATTGCCTGCATGCAGCTGGTGATGCGGCCTATTGCTACAGATGTCGCATGTATCTGAATGTCTGTCTGTAGTAGTAGTAGTAGTAGAACAAATGTTCATTAACGTGAAGTAAGTGCAAATATGTACTTCAAGGTCACGGTACAGTTAACTGTAGTCACGCTAACTGTAGATGTTAAGCGTATGATCGCTGGAACATCTCCATCTTCAGGCGCGATCTGAAAGTGGTCAGAGACGGTGACGTACGGGTGCCATGTGATATGCTGTTCCAGGCCGACGTGGCTGAAGCCGCAAATGCACGACTTCCGAGGGTGCCATGGTTGACGCGCGTGATGGCTAGGTCCGTTGTTGACGACGATCGTAGCCGCTGTTGTCTGTCTGTGTGTTGTGTTCAGCACACAGGTGAGCTGTGTAAAAATGGCTGAACTGGTCCAGATGTCATGTTTAGGGGCTAACTCACGTGGTCCAGGGATGGAGCCCACATCATCCACAGCAAGGGCACTTTTGAGTGCGATGTGTCATGAACCTACACATGGCAATTGTGCCTGCCCACTGCACACAGCACTGCGACGGGTGACAAAACAAGACGGTGATGCGGCCTCTTGCCAAATTACTTTGGACCTTGCTATTACGATTACAAACGAATATTATTCGTGCTGTGTAGTCAGAGAAAAACTCTGAGAACACTTAACAACAAAAATAAAATAAAATAAACCGTGTTATGCACGTTAATAGTCAGGCATCAAATGAACGATGTTTACAGCTGTCGCTTGAAGACAGGGTGCAACGATAACATGATTACATTTTGCATCAAAACTGTTCCAAATCTGAGAGCCTCAGTGACTCTCAAGGCATGGTCAACGATGGTGATGTGACACGTTGGTGGAAAGTGGACGATGAGGCAGAGCGAAGCTGCCGTCGGTAATCACGTCTGCCACAAAGTGCTTTCACAAGCCATACCATGCAAGGCAAGCACAGCAAGCTGCAACTCCACCGGACACTTGCAACCAGTAGAAGGTCATTCAGTTGTGATGTGATGTAATCACACTTAACACATTTCAGTCTTAAAATAAAATAAATTATCCCCGTACTGGACTGGCGGTCGACTCCTACTTACTGCCAACTTCAAAGTCACATGACACAAAAACTAGGACAAAAATCAAAAATCTGGCCCCAATAAGCTTTAAGTATTGTGCCCTAATTAAAGAATTCGTGGTAATTTGTCAGCCCCCATCATAAATGGAGGAGGAGATAGCCTTTGAAAATGGCCGAATTTCTGACTTTCAAGGGCTCGTGACCTTGACCTTGGATCGGGTCATACTGCATACAGTCAAGCATCACTCATCGACCTCTACTTACATACCAAATTTCATTAAAATCGAAGAAACGTTTTGTGGACGGACGGACGTACGTACGGACGGGCAGACGGACATTTGAGACCCACTTTATTAAGTCGACTCGGAGGAGTCGACCTAAAAACTGTGTTAATGGCTGCACACTTTGCTTCAACGGACAACTTATTAGTGCCTCATGTTCAAACTGTCAGTGAATGACAGAACTTTGAATGATGATAAAAAGACGACGTACTGTTCTTGTGTAAGACCAACAAGACTCCTGCCATCAACTTCCAACAGTTGATCACCAGCCTCCAGTCGACCATCCTACACCAGAGATCAGTAATTCTAACATGGACTCAACCAGTCACATCACGCATTCTACTATGCGTTCAGTTCTTCATCTATTGCAGTTGCTCCAGCCTGTCATAAGTCCATAAAAAGAGAATTATTTGGGGATAATTGGGAGCAGTTTTGGCAAGGTTTCAAAGACGGCAAGGGGAGGTTGGACTGCATGTTTTGGCAAAGTAAAACGAAAAAGTCGCTGAAGACAAAGGAAGCTATGCTATGCCTATTAAAATGGTGTGAGCCTATTCTAATACAATATGCATAGGTACTGAAAACTTATTAACTTTTTACACAGTTTTTACCAATAATATACAATATTTCCAACATACAGCAATATATACACAAGTACGTCAGTGGGACTGATTATATCCACACATGCCAATCTTACGTCCACACGCCGTGCACATCTCTAGCGTGACGTTTACGTCGGCACATCTCTATGGTACTAGAAACTAGAACATTGCGCTGACTTATATGGGCTTAGGCTATGTAAGTCAGAGAGAAGGCTAGGCTAGGCTACTTGTATTTATATTTATAGTTCAGTGCACGCACTGGACGATTCGTCCGATTTTGGGCTTCTGGAGGAGCACAGTTCCCCAAAATGTGAGATTCCATGCCTTGGACGTTGATGAACCGCCGTGCAAAATTTGATGACGCTAGCTTTATCCTTGGCGGCAAAATCCGTAACCGTAAAAACAAACAAACACACGAAATGAAAAACAGTAAACAACACCTTGCCTATCGGCATGTCTCAATAAAAAGTACAGATACATTACTCACATTTATTATATGTTAAGACATGACATGATTCATATACAAAGATCTACTCAGTAATACACTGACCAATCACACTGACAGCTTATAGCTGGATACTCACTCGAGCAGCAGCGCCATCAGGAATCACATACTTGATGTATATGCATCTATCTCGTTGTCCTTCACCCTAACGCATAATAAACAGTAACATCTCACGTCACACAAAGTTAGTTAGGAGTTTTGCACGGTAGCAGTTGGACTGTGTCACACCCCACTGTCGTCCTGCTGAAAGCGATTGTCACCCAAGACGTGTTTGATGACCGACAACATTTGTTGAGACACATCCTGATAATAATCTCAACTGACTGTCACTCAACACTTGATAAACTAGAACATGGATGGACTTCGACGACGCCCCCACGTCAACACACTTGAGCCTGCTCTGACCTTGACCTCTGACCTCCAAAATCTAACCAGGTCATCATCAGCGGCTAGTGAATATTCCCTGTAAGTTTTATCAAAACTGTTCAAGCCATTCATGAGATATCGTGGTAAGAGTATCTGCCCGGACCTACAAATGGGACAACGGGACACAGTCTAACAACACAATGCCTTCGTCGAGACTGATGTGTGGTGAAAGCATAAAAACAGCGCACAGCACGACCGACATGGAAACAGATGGCTGCGTGTTACATACGTTCCCTCTCTTAGACCTCAATGGTGCATGCAGCCAGACTATCTGCACGTTCAACTGTGTCTTTTGGCAAAACAATAATGCAGAATAAGAAAAACGCATTTTTGATGTAAAGTAAAGTAAAGTAAACGTCGATTTGTATAGCGCATCGTCGTAACTACCTCTAATGCGCTCAGACATGGATCACACAGTTTTACCTTCAAATTACACCATGTCTGCCTTTACTCCCCAGCCGCAGAACATCACCGCCCTTTGGCTGGTACTCATTTTACCGTCCCAGGAAGGGTAGAAGGCTGAGTCGACCTGGGTGGTTGGTTACATACCGAAATAGAGTGCCGCCCCGGAGTCGAACCCGGACGGTCACCCATCCCAGTACTAACCGGGCTCAGCGTAGGTTAACTTCGTTGATCTAGACCAACGACGCTACCACTACGCCACGCCACCACCACAATGTCTGCCACATTTCTGCCAAAAGTTATTAAAATCAGACAAGCATGCTCAAATACAGCTATATATGGTGGGAGTGCTATACAGCTGCCACAACTCAATGGTATGGCAAGCATTAAATACATGCAAACATTACTAACCAAAGCTTCGATAATACTCAATCCAATGCTGTTCTTCACTTTATCAAAAGTGACTGTCAGCAGATCCAGATGCTTCTGTGGCGGCACCTGGCGCTCAACTGTCGGCTCCATGACAGGAAAAGCACCGCGACCACTCACATTCTACAGGAAAACAAAATCATGGTTGCATTCAGTGGTCAATTACTACTGTTACTCTTTCACTGGGCAATTTTCGAGGTTCAAAATAACCATTTTCCAGCAAATCTACAGAAAGTTTAAGGACTGCTGGAACAGGATATTTTGTAAGTCCAAACAGCATTGTTAATGCCAAAAAGAGCACATGCTCAGACAGCAGCTGTAATGACACACCACTCGCTATGGTATTGTAGGGTTTAACGTCCCACTCGACACATTATAGGTCATTTCGGAGACGATTTTACTGCTGGCTATGACTGTGTTTTGTTTGCAGAGTTTGTGCAAGAGATGCACTGCCCCATGCAGGCTCCGGAGCTGGAAGTGTTAGGTTTTTAAGGCTAACTGCATATCAAAAAAACTCAAGCACTAGGGCTCAAGTATGTACTTTCAAACAGAGGTCCAGTTTGGTCTTAATTATTACTACTATTCTAGTAATTCATGTAATACCAGCACTATTATTTACACTCGGACATGCAACTAAAATAACTGGCATCTAAAAATATATTGACTATATCACAGAATACCTGTGGCTTGCTCAAGTGCACGTTCCATCTGCCAGAAGATCGTGGATTTTCCACAATGCGACATATGCCTGGCACAATAAAATCACATCAACTGCAGTAATATCAACAGTCATCACACACAGCAAATAACAACTGTTACAGGTGATAAGTAGCAGTTTAGCCACCAACTGAGCGTCACGATACCTTTTTGTCGCAGTGGTTCCAGAAATGCAACAAGTTCAGCATTACACCCAGTGACGAAGTCACAACAGTATCCGTCTTCTGGCAGCAGGAACGGCAGCTGCAGGTCGAGGTCTTCGAGTAGTTTCACTTCGCTGCCTTCACGGCGAGCAATGGCATCGGCCGTGTTTTGTGCCACGACAACGGCACGCTCAATCAGCTCCATCGAGATCGGCGGCTCATCACGTGCTGGCTTGTAGTTCTGCAACAGAGCTCTCAGCTGCAGCGAGTTCAGTTTGAAGCACGCCGAGCTCACGTCAGCAACCACATCTGCAGTAGCCTTCGGTGACTCCAACAACACTGCCGCCTGCCAATCAACACATGCTCTATGAACACAACTAACTTCTTAAGCCCACCTGACACAAAATAGGCCGTTTCACAGACACTCTTCACTGCCAAAACACGTAGCTTGACACTAAAGAAACTAAACCTAATGCCGTCTACACACGTAAAATAAATGCTGCAATAAATGTCTCTTGCAGCATTACAAACGTAGATAAGCTACAGACGATCGTATTTTTCAGTGCAACAATGTCTGAAAAACGAGCAGGGTTACACTTTAAAAAGTTGTTATAATAAATGATATCGAAAATGGAAAGAAGCAGTCCATTGTGGGTGGTTTACATAGTCTGGCCAAGCAAGCTGTCATCACTAGCCTAGCGTTGATATAACAGCGGTCCCCAGAAGTCAGCTATAACAAAGTTTTACTGTAGTTGACCCCATAAGAGTACTCCAAGCTTGTCTGTTCCGAGCTTGATGATAAGCCATTGCCAGTGGTGCAAGATTGGACTCGACTATCCTGTGCCACGTGTGATGACCGTGTCACATGACGACGATTCCAGACAGTTGGCAATGGATTCTCGTAGTCCAGATGACTCAGTTATGGTTGCAGAAACTTCTTAACACTAACAATATGCAAATTATAGAATTTTGTTGTCAGCAATTTAATTTCATTCTCCCTAGCCGTCAGATAGTCAACCGACGTGATAAATTTATTAAATCTGACAGCCAACACACCAACATGCTTACTTTCGTTAATATGTAGATACTATTGTTACACAGCCTACATGTCCTGTTTAGCTATGTACATGCCATTTATTTGTGTGTTTTTTCTTCTTTCTTTTGTCTCTTTTCTTAGTTAAGTCATTTTCAATTTGTGTATTTGTATATTACTACCATTTGTGGTGAATAAGGCTTATCAAACCAATGTATAACCTACTATTAAACACATTGTTTATTATCAGGCTGCATGACAACAATAGCTAGATGCGGCCTATTGCTGGAGTATCATGGTCTGTTGGTCACGTTTGTCAGCCATGCAAAAATGTCTGAAGCTGATTGGACAGCAGACTCGCATGGGCCCAAGAAACCATGTATTAGATGGATTCCAGATCCAAAAGGGTAAGAGGCAATTTTGGGGGGCTGTCCAGCCTATTGAAAAGCATTATGAGTCACTGCTGCAGTGGACTGCAATGCGGCCGACGGGTCAGTGTCACACTACATTGTCCACTCCATGAAAAATCCACCCCCCCCCACTATGAGGCCTTTTGTCAAAAGTCTTTGACCACCTGTTAAACAAGCGCAGACAGACATGCAGTGAATCAAACCTGCAGAATGCGAGCCAGGTGGCACTCGGCGGCCAACTCCAGTCCTTGTTTCTCCGCCCATAACTCGACGCGCTGCAGTCGACGTATCAGTTGCTGGCCGGTCACGCGCGTACACAGAGTTGAGTTGTGTGCAATGAGTCGGTTGAACAGCCACTGATTGATGTAGTGAAACAGCTGTGAGAACAGTTGAATTGTCAGCGCCGCGTTCACTCGTGCACGCAGTAACAGTGACATCGTCCATGACAACAGATTCACCACATCATCTGTCATACAAGTGCAATGGACGCTCATCCGTGGTTATAAAGCATGCTAATTTGTTTCATTTTACTACAATTTCATGCATTTACTATTGCACCAGTAAAACGTAACGCATCAATATTCTCTCCATAATGTGTACAGCAGAACACCTGCATAAACTGTAGTACATCTAGCAAAGATACTTTCACAGGCTTATTCTATGCTTATTGTACGCTTCCATGTGAAACTTAATCTGGATTGGTTTATTTTGTTGTCCGTGAGGGCACTGAGGGGCAAAAAAACCCAAATTTGACCGAATTTTCACCTTCCCAACATTCCATGGTGGCACTCCTATTGATAGACACAAAGTTAAATGCAGGTGTACAACTACAAGAGTACCACAGTCATTTCACACCCTGTAGTAAATCCCACCAAATTTGAAACACACAAAACTGCCTAAAAACTTTGAAAATTTCGCATGAATCGTCTAATGGATATGCCCCCAGTGCGGCTTGGTTGACTGAGTGAGTTAAGGTTTTACTTACTACACGACACAAAATAGGTCATTTTGGAGACGATCTTCCCAACCAATCTCATGGCTTAGTACTGAAAAATAAAATCAAACACAACAAAAGCAAACAACACAGGAATAAAATGATATAAACTAACACAAAGAACCTCAAAATGATAAACCAAAACAACCTAAACCAACATCGAGATTTAAGAACTGTTCACGTGTGTGTATCACTGTGCACAACTGTCATACACAACACAGCACAGAACAGTTCTGATTATCTTCTCTCCTAACATCCAGACAATCATCATTAGGGTTCGAACTATACCGGTATTGGGGTATTGGGTATTGGCCAATACTTGCCAGTATTGGGTAATATTGGTATTGGCCCAATACTTTTCTCAGTAATCGTGCCCAATACTGGGCAGACAACAGTCTACAGGCACGGCGCCGTCTCGCCACCCACGACGATCTGATAAGCCATATGCGGGCAGGCGGCATCACTGCAGATCGTGGGAAAGCGATACACAGGCACCAGGGGTGGGATTGAGTGTGGGTAGTGCGCGTGTGAAATCTGATACCAACAGTTAATTTGTCACGTCTCACCACTCCCGGTGACGCTCAAACGACTGAAGCTGATAATTGCCGCCAAGATGCGTTACGTGTCTTGGCTGCATCAAACACAGCTTCAGTCGTTCAGCGGCTGACAGCTTTAGCAATCGCCAGTCATAAATACCTGCATCCACACCAGCACTGCCTGTGCTTAACATTAGCTGACTTCTTTCATAGGCCTGTTGTGTTGCTTTTCATTAAGCATAACTTGAAGTTTATTTAATAGACTTGTACACCGGAACAGTGAATAAACGAACTGTGAAGCGTTTTATTGCTGGATTTTATTATTCTAGGCCTAATTTTCAGTAGGCTAGTATGGATTTTTTTCCAAATGATGAGAGTCATTTTATCATTAAACTGATTAAACTGTCGTATTCTTGCAACTGCACTGACTTATTAGAACGAATGACGTCACTTCCGGCATCGGTATTGGTATTGGGTATTGGTATCATTAGAAGGCAAAGTATTGGGTACTGGGTATTGGGTGCTGAGCTTGGTATCGTGCTAACCCTAATCATCATAGCTCACATGCTTTCTATTGGAGGGGCCCCGTGGAGTGATTATGCGCCAAACTGTTGTAAAATTTAGTCTTTGGGGTCCCACATCCCACCCATGCATCGACCTACAGTCTACTCCTCAATGACAAATTTCGTCCTGTCCCTGTGGGGCAAAAAGCCTCAAAATCGACCCTAAATACTGGTGTATGCCATGTGGGAATTCTGCCAGTAAGTAATCTTACTATGTACCAAAAAACAGTAGAAATATGACATCCAACTCACCAATGCGTGGTCCGCTCGCTGACGATTGCCAGTTTTGCACATCATCTAGCATAGATACCAAGTAACAGATTCATAACTGATGTCAACAAACACAGTTCAAAATGTTCAACATACTGCCACCACTGTGCACGATGATAGTATTTCATTATCAGATATTAGAACACAGTATGCCATTCATACAGTCTGCACAGGTCAACTTGGAGTACAGCAAGCAACCAGCCATGACCTGAATGACTATGTAATCAGGCAGAACGATAGGCCTAACATCTGGGAGAAAAATCAGTATCAAACACAGCCACAGAATGAATATACAGCAACAAGTATTGTCAAACCAATGTGACTGATTTGCTGAAATGCACCATGGCTTATGATACAATCTGACATTGCAATGGCCAACGTCTGGGTTGGCAGTACACTGTACAAGATTTCCAATGGAATCACGTTGTTGACCATCTCCTGCTAGCACACGTTTTGTTATTGTAAGCAAGTGCATTACCATTGCACTGTATGTACACACATTTACATTAGAGCCCTGCATGGGGACGAACATTTATCTCCATCCCCATCCGTCCCCGTAGAATTAAGATCCGTCCCCAACCGTCCCCATTGAACCCTGTGCCCATCCCCGTCCGTCCCCGCAAAAGCTATTTCCATCCACTTCCCCATTCCCGTGAGTAATACTGAGTATTAACATTTTCTCATCCCCATCAACATCACAAGGTCATTAAGATGTTGGCAAGATGGCCATAGAGATGCACGGGACTCAAAGTTTTCAATCAAACACGCCTGCGAGTAAGTGCTGTGCAAACACTGCTAACTGTAATTGTGTTGCATAATACGTTTAAAGCTCATGGACATTGACTATCGCGGTATTACCATGGAAATCAGTTCCATCACAGCGGTAACCCCGCAACAAACCACTCCATCCCCGCGGTATTACTGCAAGTTTTACCTGCAAAACCACGGTATTCCTGCACCGCCGTCCCCATTACCGTGCCGGGCTCTAGTTTAAATCCTCTCAATTAACTCTGATCAGTGCATTGCCTGAGTGAGCTCTGCTCAGATAACTGGCTTGCAGGAGTATCAACAAACGTGCTTACCAGGGCCACTGTCAATGTCCGAGTTCGAACTGATGAATGCAGACATAGTTTGATGAAGTCCATTCTGCAGAGTGTCGACGAGCAGCAGGAATGCCTGCTGTACACACTCGGCCAGGACATTCTGAGCTTCCGTACAGAGACCGGCAACGTCCACATCACAACTGAAGAAATGAAGCAACTCTGACGAGTTGGCCATCCACACAGCAAGTGCGAGCGCATCTCCATTGCATTTCTGTAGCACACCATCATCAATTATTATTATTATTAGGCCACATCACATGCATACGATGCAGCCTATTGCTATTGCTGTCACACGTAGCATGGCCTGTGTGTAGCACAGACTTGCCTGCAAAAACGGCTGAACCAACCGAGATGTCATTTGGGTGGCTCACTCAGGTGGGCCCAAGGAACCATGTATTAGATGGGGGTCGAAAATCGCCCAAAGGGATGGAACAATTTTGGGGGTTGTCCGGCCCACTGAAAAGCATTGGGAGTTTCTGCTGCAGTGTCTGCCAGCAAAAGCGATCATTCAATCATCAATGACAGCAGAATCAAAAGGCATCATTCATTTGCTCAACAATGCATCTAACAAAGGAGTTTGCGTCGTGGGCAGTTGGTGTCACGTCACTGGCAGTACGTTCGTCTCACGGTATAATACTCCATAGCTTGGTTGGTCCAGGACATTGAGATACATAATTTATGGAGCGAGCTTGGTATATTACAAGCTGTAGCCCCAAGTGTCGCCAGTTTATAGAATATTAAATCACGTCGTCGAAGATGATGACGCTCCTCGACGAGCAGACGATACGCGAAGAAAGAGGTATACAATATTTGTCTGACAGCAGCATATCGAACCACCCTAGATAACTCACGACATTATAAAAGCAATGTACTTACAGATAAAACGTCCTTCAGTAACCTTTAAATTGTCTTTTTGCACAATTTATTGCCGAACAAATCAAACTGTTTCATGTTTACATTTATGTTGATTGACATGTGGAGTAGAATAGGGCCTACTATATATCTGCGACTGTGGCCAATGGGAGTGCGGAACGAGCATAGACATCATGGGGAACGAGGTAGAGTAATGGGCGTGGTTTGTTGGCGATTGGCAACAGTTTAAACAAGCCACGCTAACTCCAGTTATAGAATATTAAACCTCGTTGGTCCAAAATGGCAATCACTGGCCTTATCTGCCATCACTACCATACATTACCAGTACATTTCATTCACACAATAAATGTGTAATGCAGGCACTTAATTCAAAACGACATAAGAGATATTTCCGTCTTAAGTGCCACCAGAATAACAGGTAACTAAATATATAACAAAAAATAGAAATAAATTCACTTTTTACACGTACCAACTATGGAAACATGCATTCAAACTTGGGATAGACAACCTAGAGCCAACTACCACTCTCACTACCACCACCACCATCACTGTCAGACTTTGTTTAACTAGACCTTTTTATTCAAAAGTTACTCCCACATGGACTGGATACTGTGGAAGATAACTAGGTTTTTTACAGGCCAAATGCCTTTCCTGTCACCCAAGTGACAGTGTCAAATAAATACCAAAGGGAAGAAATCTTAAACCAAAAAAGATTGGTAGGTTGGGGTTTAATGGCGCATTCAACACAATTCAGGTCATATCACGCCTTTAAGATATTAGTATATTGTAAAACAGAGCCAAATAAACAATATAATTGCAAGTAAGCATCAAAATTAGTGAAATACGATGGCTGAAAGGTCACCGGACCTGAATAGTATGGTACGTTGTGCTGGCTACTTTTGTTGCCAGAGCCGCCACAGCACGTTGTTTGTGATCATCGTGTGATCGCAGACTGCTCATCAGTTTGTGTCGGACGGCCATGTACACAACGTATGTCGGCGTCAACTTGAACTCCAGAGCATCGACATTTATGTCACTCAGCACAAGCCGCACAAAGTCGTCCTCGGAATCGTCGCGATACTCCACAGCTGCCGGCAACATGTCGACAGCAGCACTGCTGGAACCAGCTGGCTCATCAGCATCAATCCTGCCAAATGACTTCTCCAATGTAATCGCTTCAATTTTAAACTAAACACTTAATGTCAACAAACCACTTATTCCACTGCTAGTAATTCTTCACATCAGCTCCCATGCACATTAATGCTCCTGCAGTATACATGTCTGGACGAGAAAAAGGCCATTCCTCCCGTGAAAAATCAACAATCCGCAAAGGTTAACTAGGAACGCTATGGGATGCAGCTAAACCTGAGGCAAGTAATTATAAGTAGCCCAATAAAAAAAGACACGTGAAGACACGGTAATAAATGCTGCACCCTTATATCTAGAAACTTTGCATTAAAAGCTAAAACATGACAACTTTAATAGACCAAAAGTAATCAGAACATTGCATGTCCCAAGTAACAAACAGAAATAAACAAAAAACACATACACATTCTGTGGATAGTCAAGATAGTCCTCTCCCATTGTTGTACCCATTCGCTTCTGTCACAACAACACAACAAATCAGCTACTGACGTCGTGCCAGAGCGAGTCATGTACAAGCTTGGCATCATGGTGTACAACTGTCCGCACGGACAAGCTCCCCTGTACCTGACAGATGTCTGTCAATCAGCCTCCAACGTCATAACATAGCGAGATCTACGATCTGTCAGTCGACGACTGCTGGAAGTACCATGCTACAGGCGTGGCACATTCTCCCGGCGGGCTTTCACTGTGGCTGGCCCGTCGGTGTGGAACGTGCTGCCAGACTACCTGAGTGATCCGGCAGTCAGCAGGGACACATTCAGAAAAAAACTTTAAAACGTTTTATTCGCACGTTACCAATGCATGCAGCACATTAGAGGTGACACAATAATGCGCTGCATAAATTTATTTACTTACTTACTGACTTATATGGCATATGCTCTATACAGCACTGTGTTTAAACACTAGCGTACTAGTAGCAGATTTCACACTTTCTCAAATAAACTACTATTTTTTGCAGCTATGAAAAGCCATAATAAGTCAACAGATTCTGCATCTTGAGTTGAGTAGACTACTAATCAAAAACACTGATGTGAATAACCTTCATACTTCAACATCAAAATTCGATGTAACACACTTAACAGCTAAATAGTATAATGACATTAATAAATGCGTACCGGTAACACAGTTGTTGATGTTCTATAAAAGCAAATATTAACTGCAGCAAAATTTTCCTAGCATTTCAATTAAATCAGTGTTTACGAGAAATTACAGGGAGAAATGACACAGTTTTTATAGGCCAAATATCTTTCCTGGCACATAATCAACGAGGAGTCACCCTAATGGGACGTAAGATGACTGGCCCGCCATGAAGTGTCAGCTGCCCAACCGCTCTTGCACCCAATGGCTGGCCCGCCAGCCCACCGGCAGTGTTACAGATAACGACAGATGCCAGCGAGCAAAACAATACTGGCCCAGATTAGGCGGGCCAGTAATAACGCCAAAGCACTGAAGGGAATAGTAGTGCATATTGTACAAAATTAACTATTAATTTATGTAATATTTCAACAGAAATCAGAGCACAACTGACCTGTGAAGTCCGTGTCAATAAACTGAAAGAGGTGCTTGCTGCCAAGAAGCACCACAGCACCGTGACACAGCGGCGTGGCACTGTATATTCTTGAGTTGTCAACACAGACTGACGCCACGCGGTCAAGAGGCATAATAACGACCGCACCGTTGACAAACTCGATTGCACAGTGCTGTCTGCAGATATCAGGACCCATTAACTACACACATACATACGAACAAGCACACCAGTTCAACAGGCCAGTTGCCGCACTGATCCAGAGTGGTGATCAGTGCAAATGTTTTGTGTGGCTGGATGTTGTTCCGGATGCCATCCACACATTGCACTTCACCGACTAAGACCAATGGCACACCTGCACTTGTGTTGAGCAACTTTATCACGAGACAAAATTGCAAGTCTGACATGTTGCGTCATGCAAGTTTTCAACTGCCGTGCAGCTCCTTCCCCAAATGGAGCAGTGCAACTTTGTCGCGAGAATGCTGAATGCTGATTGGTCCATTTGTGTTTATACGACATGCACAGTGCATAATGAAACTCTGTTGCGCAATGAAGCTGCGAGACAAAACTGCAGATGTGACATTGGTCTAAGCGAGTCCAGCAGAATGGATGACTATTTTCACTAACTGACCACATACAGTATCATACAACACCACGGTCAATAGACAGCCTGCTAAACACACAACTGTATGACACACATCCTGATACTAGTAATGTAGCACAGTGACATGATGCTCAACTGTTAACAACATACAAATCACATCATGTACAGGCTCATATTCCTCAAGCCACAAATTCATACAACTTACAGACATACAAAACCACAGTCAATAATTTTTCCAAATACATACATACATACAAACAAATTTATATAGCGCCAAAATCGTGGAAACAAATCAGAGGCGCTGGCGCAGGGTGACTAGACAGTGAAAGCAGACTGGAAGAAATGTGACTTTAGTTGACGCTTGAACGTTGAGAGTCTGTCTATACAGTGCCATGCCGCTGTGTCACGGTGCTGTGGTGCTTCTTGGCAGCAAGCACCTCTTTCAGTTTATTGATCCACGGACTTCACAGGTCAGTTGTGCTCTGATGTTGAGGTAAAGAGCTCCAGGTTGACGGAATTCTAGGCCGTGTTAGGTGTAAGTGGTAATATCAAACTGTTGGATCTGCATGATTCGTAGTAATTTTAGTAGTGTTTGTAATGGACACACATAAACGAACTGCTCATATTTATTACTGGCCCGCCTAATGGGCCAGTATTGCTTTGCTCGCTGGCGTCTGTCGTCGTCGTCGTCTGTCGGGGTCTGTAACTCCACGGCGGGCCTGCAGGTGGCTTCAACCGCACAGGCCAGGGGATGATGTCATGCCGCCTCCAGTCTAATTATAGCTACACGGTAACACTGTATGGCGGGCCAGTACATTTACGTCCCATTAGGGTGACACCTTGCCATATAAACTTCTGTTAAGTGTTCAATCCTTGTACCTGGACGCATGTCAGATTTTTGTGGCGTTTTTTCTGTATATGCACACACCTATAACAAACCTGTTTTATTGTCCCTGGCAATAAATTTGATTGATTTGTTGACTAACTAGCGCTCCACATGGTGCTCGGTAACACCTCGCACACGGTTCTCGATCCGTTACGGCTGCTGGTTCCAAATTCCCCAGTGGAGCTCACCACTCATCTGCAGCAGTGTATGGATGACGCGAGCCTGCGGGCTTGAGCAGTGCTCGCTAAACCCACTATGACCATCTGTAGGGCATAAGTATGACCATGCCAAATTTCATGCAGATCTGCTCAAAACTGTGGCCGTGCAAAAGCAACAAAGAACAGACACAGACAGATTCGGTTTTATTTATATATAACATTGATTGGCAAAGGCAAACTATTTACCTTAAGAAATGAACCACTGTGTCCTGGACTCTTCTCCTGTCCCAGCTCCAGACCACTTTTTGGAACAGGAAAACTGCGTGCATCATATGGTTTTGTGCCATCTACAACAACGAAAATGAAACAGTACCAATTAAAAAGGTTCCAAATTTACACACACACATTAAGCCAATGACAATGAGCATGACAGCAAAACAGAAGCAAAAGCATATGTATTAATTTAAAAGACCTGGATTGAGTTCCACTAGGCACGGACAGAACTTTTCAGTTTCAAGAGAAGCAACTCCCTGTAGTGTGTCCACTGGACGAGCAGATGCACTCGCAGGACGTCGTATCATATGAAACGTAACTGGTCCTGCACATAAAATGCACATAACCAGAGTGACATCACTATCCACAGAGCCGTCTGCGTCCACCAGTACCTCTCATTTTCCAGGTGAAACTGGCTTATCCAATTTGCCTTTGGATTTCTGCCATTTCTTGCTCCTGAACTGGAATGAGTCGGATGTCTTTCCTGTCACTGAACCAACACCGTCAAAGCACTAACAGACAGCTGAGCACTGACACTGACCAGGAAGAATCAGTTACTGCCTTTGACCTTTCTTCCGACATCCACCATCATCACCAGTACCTGCATGTATCAAGTGTCACCCGCCTAACTTCAATTGGGGGCTAACCCGAGGCTCGGGAGCATTTGAGATCAACCATTTCCAGAGGCGCCGAGTTTTCATTTCAAGTACCGGGGCAAGTCTGGGGGAGTTGAGGAGCCAAAGTGCCGAAGACGCTGAGCAAGACGCCGATGGTGTCGAGCGGTAATGGGAAAGAGTGTGCACAGGCCTGTGTCCCCTCCCTATGC
>Ga0209780_1000413_pt1 | contig 22399 bp, 18 predicted proteins | sample WorMetexBAHAMAS2_FD_187384 | JGI IMG/M metagenome (GOLD analysis project Ga0209780, IMG submission 187384) | Marine gutless worms symbiont microbial communities from Max Planck institute for Marine Microbiology, Germany - Inanidrilus exumae... | ecosystem: Host-associated > Annelida > Digestive...
ACTACATGTATTTATATTTTTTAGCCTATAGAGAATGATAATACAGGGAGATAGTTATGTAAGCGGTTATTGTTAGCCTGGGCCCATACACTTATGTGCAGTTATATTAACCCATTGCAGTTCTGTGTTCCCAAAATAGCTACACTAATTAGGGGATTCGGTGCCAGGTTGGCTAACTGACCGTTTTTAGTTTCTGACTTTCGGGCACCCTGGCGCTCATGATTTAGCGCCAGGGTGCCCAAAAGTCAAAAACTAAAAATAGTCGGTTAGCCAGCCTGGTATGATGGCATCGAATCCCTTAGTCACTGTCCCCGTTTTGGAACTCTGGGCAAAAATGGGTTAAACAACTTAACAAGTCCAAACCCCGAGACCGAAATCAAAACTATGGTCTTGAGTCTGGGCTGCATGGTTTCAAGTCTAACATCTCCACTTATGGGAGCGTGATATCTTTGTAATCGTTTGATATTTTTTAAATTTCTACATCTACCCATTTCTTATAATACTTATTATGATGCCAACTTATATACGTTTTGCTTTGTGAACAATATTTATACTTAAGTATTTCTGGCAGACTGTGCAGAATTACGCTGGCTGTAATTCTTTTACCAGTTCTCAATAATACGCTAATATACTATGCATCATGTATATTCACAGTATTTACGATCTCGTGATCTGTTTCATGTTCTCATGTCTGTTATGTCTATAATTCTCAGCAAGTAAACTTACACTATTTAATCGTGGTACTTTCCAAGTTAACTGGATGTCCACCAGATGTCGCTTCTCGTTGTATTTATTTGATTGTCTTGTTTTTGTGCTCAAATGATTTCAGCGTAATTGCTGTCTCTAAATTGCAATAAGGCTTGGCAGAAATGTCATTGTTCTTATGCATAATTATCCCCATTGTTTGTTCCCCCTTGTGTATTTGAGTATATATTTGTTGATATTTTGTTTTGATCACTTAATTTAACAGATGTTGTGACATCTCATAGACCTGTGGGTCATTTGTCTGATTTATTAAATGAATAAATGTCACCCAAATGTTGATGCCAGGCAGTTCCTATTATTTGGTTTGAATTTAATGGCGCTGTCAACATAATTTAGGTTATCACACCTGCAGGGTTGTAAGTTCATCATACAAATTTATAGTTATAGTGAGTTGTAACGTTTTTCATGTTGAATGTTTATACAGTTTGTGAGAATATTATTTATGTCAAAAATAACAGTAAGCTGTATATTCTGTTAATATGTTGTACAGAAAGTAATCTGTTATGATTCCTACATTCTAGAGGTTCCTTGTACATGTATTTACCCATTAAAAATTTGCAGGAGTGCGAAACTGCGAACATTAAGTCAAAGACATTGTCTACTGTCTAAAAAGTGGGCGTTCACACCCCTGTAGTAGAGTTACCGACAGTTGGCAGTTCACTGTACCCGGCCACTGGTCTAAGTGAAACCAAACAAAAAAAAAATTGGCCAACCAAAGATCACTAAAAATGTGTGTGAGCACTCAACAGATCATACATGACTTCCTATTAACGTTCCGTCGTTGGCTGGTTACAATTTAACGGCGCTTTCAACACAAACTAGGATATCCTGCGTCCTTAGGACTATAATTCATCATACAGACTGATACCTTTGATATAATGTATTGTATAATAATTCTGCAAGTTGAGTGACTGAAGAGTTAATCATTGTTAGTATCAGAAACAGTATTCATTTATGCTGAGGATGACTGTAAAATGTATTTTCTGTGTGTTTTACAGTAAGAAACTTGTTAATAGCAGTACATTTGCAGTCTTGATGATCAATAGCGATGAGTTAAGACGACTGTGTCCAGTGCGTAGTCTGTCATATGTGACTTGATCTTTACGTTGATATGACGGAGGCAATATCGGAACACAGCAGTGATGTTGTCCTTGGCCTTGGTTGTCCTTAAGGACCAAATTTCAGTCCTTGGTGGCCTTGATGGTCAAGTCCTTGGTCCCGGCCTTGAAGGTGCAGTCCTTGCCCAGGACTACACCAAAGATCAAGGCCAAAGACAACACCACTGAAACAATTACTTACTTAGGCTTCTAGATGTCTGCTGCCATCAAACCACTTCTCAGCTGTGTCCTGTGCTGACCTACCACATCTGCACCCGTGGAGTGTGTGTTCTCTCAAAGCCGTCTACTGATGCACCCTCAGTGTGGAATTTAACAGCTAGCTATGTGCATAAAGCAAGTCCTTGGTCCTTGGCCTCGAGTCCTTGGTCCTGGCCTTGGTCTTGAGGGTCAAGTCCTTGGTCCTGTCCTTGGTCTTGAGTCCTTGGTCTTGGCTTTGGTCTTGAGGGTCCCGTCCTTGGCCCTGTCCTTGGCCTTGAGGCTTAAGTCCTTGGTCCTGGCCTTGAGGGTCAAGTCCTTGTTAACATCACTGGAACACAGTACACTTTAGCTCCGTTCTTGGCTAAATCTCAAATGGCGAAATTGCAGCATTTTCAACACACCTGGGTAATTCTCGAAATGGTGTCAATCACGCCAAACAGTAATGTGCCATTTGTAACTCGGTCACACTTTGTGCAAAGTTGAAATACTGGTTCTAGTTATATAATATGCTGCGGTAAAATGTTACTGAAGCAGAGAATTAATTGGCACAGTTGTTTCATTTAAATGCTGTATTTAAAACACGTGCAAAACAGTCACAACACTGGAAAAATCTTTACCAAGAAGTAAGTAAAGTAAAGTAAACAGTGTATAACAGTTAGCAAACAACATAGCCTCACCGCTACGGGAAACTCACATGCCATATGGGATCACATGGTGTTACCTGCCACCCGACAGAGGCGAGAATCCCGCCTTTACCCCCAGCCGAGGCTCGATTCAGCGACCCTGGAGGAATGCAAGGCTGAGTTGACCCATGTTACGTGAAAGCGGACCAGCTGGGAATTGAATCCGCGACCTGTCAGTCGCAAGTCCGACAACGTATCGCAGCAAACAAGAGAACCAGGAAGTTAACATGCATCAAAACAATGGTAAATCAAACCTAGCACAATACAAAGAGCTCCAAACAACTATTATAATGCATTCCGTATAACAATAAATGAAGCACTTCTACGAACGTCAACAAATACAATCGTTATTCCAAACTGTTTAAAGTACATACAATGTAAAAAAGGTACGGTCACTGTGAATAAACCGTTGCTTTGGTCCCTGCAGACTTGCGCATACAGGAAACTTATGATAAAGTTTGCATGCGAATACAAGGCTCTCATATAACGAAAAATGTTGCAGAAACTGAAAAAAAAACAAAAGCTTTCTCTCTGAGCAACAAAGTAGAGAAACAACACATACATATGAAGTCAAAACAGGAAATTACTCAAAGACTTCTTAGAAGTACACATCTGGCTCAGTTGGTTGGTTGGTTAGTTTAACGGCGCTTTCAACTCAATTGAGGTCATATCGCGCCTTTAAGGTAGAACTATATTATAAACATTAAAACTTAATAAGTATAAACTCTTGGGGTAAGATAACCGAAAATATATAACAATAACAGTAGATTTAGACAGAATAAGTAAATAGAAATTTGGTAAGTTATTTAATTTCGGAGGTCGAAACGTCGATAAACGAGCATGTTTTCTGGTTGTGAAAAAGTAATTAGTTCTTTAGATTGTCAACCTGACGAAACATTTCACAGAAGGCGTAATTTTCAATTAAAAATTCAACTGTACTTCAATTTTAGAACTGCACAAATGCTTGCCTGGAACTGCATAACTTTTAAAACTTCATATTTTGTGCGGAACTGCATGTCAAAAGGAAACCCCCTGAGTCAAAATATATAAATTACAGTGATAAAGAGCTAAATGAAAGACTAGCATGCACGCGGCTGTGTACTGAACAATTGAGAGAACTAACTGTAATACGAGATCAAGAACCAATGACAAACTGACAGGACGACAGACAATATAAAAGTCAAACAACAAATGTATTACTATTAATCAGTTGTGACATACTAGTACTATATAATAAATAAATAAGTTAAAAACCTAAACATTAACTTCAGGAGGAAAGAAAAAGACTACGGGCCGGTTTTTCCACCACAAATTAATCTCCCATTAACATTAAAGGGAGATTAACTGAACTCTCATTAATTGATCGGAGTTAATCACCCATTAAATAACGTTAATGGAAGATTAATTTTCAGTGGAAAAAAACCGGCCTTAAATTAGTCACATCGTACGTATTCATCAATAATATAAGCACAACATGTTGGTTAACGGCACATTTCAGAGATTAATCCACGTAAGCCAATCATGCCGTGTGCTAGATTAAGCTGGCCATCTCGTCAACCTGGCTCGACAATGGCAACCGCTTTGCATCCTGCTATTACCAGCAAGCTAATGGCATATGAGCTGTCGAAACCTCCGCCATTTTAACCCCAAACGTTGTCTTCTTAAAGTAAAGTAAAGTATACGTCGATTTGTATAGCGCATTTTTATGCAAACCGTCTCTAATTCGCTCAGACATGGATCACACAGTTTTACCTGCAAAATACACCATGCCTGCCTTTACTCCCCAGCCGCAGAACATCACCGCCCTTTGGCTGGTACTCATTCTACCATCCCACAGAGGGTAGAAGGCTGAGTCGACCTGGGTGGTTGGTTACATACCGAAATAAAGTGCCGCCTCCGGGAGTCGAACCCGGACGGTCACCCATCCCAGTACTAACCGGGCTTAGCGTAGGTTAACTTTGTTGATCTAGACCAACGACGCTACCACTACGCCACGCCGCCACACAAAAATGAATGAAGGAAGAAAAGAGGAAAGAAAGGGAGAAAAAGCCACGTTCACTTTGACAACGTACGTTAAAATGGACGAAGAGATTTAATTCAATATGCACAGTATACAGTTGTAAATAACAGAATACTAAGTTGAGAGCATGTATGTATTGTATGCAATTAATAATTATAGGCTACAACGGAATTATTACTATAAAGTAAACAATGTAGCAAATATTTATGTCATCAAGTCAATATAACTGCAATGAATTTTCTAATCTCACAGTTTAGTGCTATATCACACAGACGATGTTATTAACTCACAAATGCTATGCAACAAACAACCGGCTAACACTTTGGTGTCCAGGTATTGGCTTACGTGGATTATGTAAATCTGCAAACAAATCCACCTATTCTTGCCGTGGCCACTATGGTATATCTACTGATGGGTAGATTGGTACATTAAAACGTAGCAGGATACAATTTAGCTCATATTGACCCTTTATCATATAAATATTTATACTTCCGATAAAGTCCACAATATTTTCACAAGTTGAATGCTGATAGAGTTCATCACTGTTAGTGTAAGAACAGTATCTGTCAGTCTGTGTATAACAGTAAGTAACCGGTTACAGTTAGTACATTCTGAAGGTTCTTAGCAATGACTAAGATAATACGATATGATATGGTAAATTTACGTGCACTCAAAAAGCCGACGAGATGGCCAGCTTAATCTAGCACACGGCACAGAAACGAAAAAATAGGAAAACTAAAAACAGCTAGATGGAAAGTACTCTGAGAGAGTACAACTCCCCACGAAAGTTTGTCACCAACACTTGCCACACCTACTGAATTCTTGGAACTCCAGTTCCAAGTTCCAAGTGTCGGAAGGTATGATTCAGTGCCTCAGGTATGATCGTTCAAAGAAGTATAGAATGTAAACAATAGCCGGTTTATGGAGTTTTTTGACCGTTACTTCCACATCCCTCTACCGATAGTAACGAAACACGAACTTGGTCTTTCCTTTCTCCCTGGGAAGCTTCCAATGAAATTGGTACAAATCCGTCCACAATCTTTTTAGTTATCGTGGTCACAGACAGATACACAGACACACACACAAACCAATGCCCATAAAAATACACTACCTCGCTTTCACGCGAAGAAACCGAGTAGCTCATAAGGAACTGTCGGGGTAATAGTAAGTTACCGTTATTTCCTCTAATAGAAGCCGGGTCTCAAATAAAAGCTGGGTTTCTAATAGAAGCCAGGGGGGGAGGTCTAAGGGCGAATACACTGCCAGACTGGCAGGCCTATACCGGGTATTTCGCTTTGCAGTGATAAATATAAAACCAAGAATCTTGGTGTTTTAAATACATGTTCATCGGTGAACCGGGTGGTTCTAATAGAAGCCGGGACTCTCATAGAAGCCGAGTACACTGACACTATTGTTCTAACTGAAGCCAGGGGGGGGGGCTTCTATTAGAGGAAATATGGTATACTACTAATGGGCCGAATGTTTACAGCATGAACAAACTGCAGCATCTGCCAATCAATTCACAGTGACACTAGTAATTCAATATACTGACTCACATTACAATGCAGGCATTCCCACTTACCACTGAATCCGCCATCAAATAAGTTATTAACAGTCAAACAATACGTACAATTGCGAACGACTATTAAATTAAACAAAACAGTTCAACTAAAGTGGTGTTTTTTAACGCCTACCAGAACCTACCAAACCTACTGCGCCACGCCCTCTACTTTCCTTATATGGAATAATTTATGTGACCTGGTATACCAGCAACCAACCAGAAGCTACCGGAGTCCGACTGCGGTTGCCTAACAGCCACGCCCTGTTAGGTTCTGGTAGGCGTCGGAAAACACCACTTAGATGTTTTGTACAGGCACGAGATAACGAAGCACCAGTTTTAAAATGTTAACAACTACAACACGTTATAAAGATGAACAGCACCAAATGACAACAAAAAAACACCGCAGAAAAATTCGCCGATGACAGCAATCAATTTGGAAGTTTTTGCATTCACCCAGGCACGCAAACCACTGCATAACTTAAACATGTTCACATGCTAACAACATGACAAATAAATTAGCCCCGTACGGGACTGACGGTCGACTCCTACTTACTGCCAACTTCGAAGTCACGTGAAACAAACAATGGGATAAAAATAAAAATCCGGCCTCAATAAGCTTTAGGTATTGTGCCCTAATTTAAGAATCCGTGGTCATTTGCCAGCCCCCATTGTAAATGGGGGAGGAGATAGCTGTTGAAAATGGCCGAATTTCCGACTTTCAAGGGCTCGTGACCTTGACCTTGGATCGGGTCATACTGCATACCGTCATGCATCACTTATCGACCTCTATGTACACGCCAAATTTCACTGAAATCAAAAAAAAATTTGTAGCATTTTCCATAGGTTTGGGGCGGTCTGCTGTGCCCCCTAGCTAGGAGACTAGACAGAATGTTTTTCTCTCTCACAATATAGCAACCGCGGTGAACAAGATGCTAAACGTGAACGGTGGAATGGAAACAAGTAACAAACATACAGTGAGTGAAACTAATAACAAACGCTGCAAGTAGACGTACTGCAAGTGACAGACAGTGCCGCGTGACTGTGTTATCAACAGGCAGCATGACACATGGACAAAGTCTTGTCCATTTCCAGCTGTCCAGTGTCCGGTCACTGGTGGCACGACCAGCCGCCGTTGTAGCGCCGCGCCGTCGCCGGCGTCGTCTGAGTGACACCTCTGAGTCGAGCGCGACTCTCCATCACAAACTGCTCGTACGCTGCTGCCGTATCCGAATCCATCGTCTGATTGCCGGCCCAGTACTCCGACGGAATCGGCTCTCTGAACAACAGAAAGCTCAGCTATCAATGGCCCGGCCCATTCTAGGCCCGCCTTCGATGAGGCCCGGCCCTGCCCGCATCTGCACTACCGATTTACAGGTCGCGGGTTCCATTTCCGGCCGGTGGCTTTCACGTAACATAGGTCAACTCAGACTTGCATCCCTCCGGGGTCGCTAAATCGAGTACCTGCTTTGGCTGCGGGTAAAGGGAGGATTCTCACCTCTGTCGGGTGGCAGGTAACACTGTGTGATCCCATATGGCATGTGAGTTTCCCGTAGTGGTGAAGAGCTAAGTTGATGCTAAACTGCTATACACTGTTTACTTTACTTTTACTTTTACTTTACCAATTATTAGGGGTCTATGTGTATCAAAGGAATGTTTAGGGTGTTACTGACATTGGCCACTTTGCTATTAATTTACGTTTTTATTTTTACCATCAGGTTATGTTGCGGCTGACTGCTGACTGCCGAACTCAATTTCTGTGAAATTGACAAAGTACGTTCGACGGTCATTGAAATCTGGATCGAAATCATTATAGAAATAGACTGTTTTGGGCGAGCCTAAGCTTCAAGCCTAGCCCCGCCAGTCAAACATATGCCCCGGCCCGTGGAGACATCCAGTATGGGAGTTCGAACGGTTCTGGACAGCAAGTGACCACAACATTCACTCAAGGTCATTTGATATGCCACATATGATTTCTCATTAGACTTACACTACAACTATGTAGGCGGCACAAAGGGTAAAGCATTGCACTTGCGACCAACAGGTCGTGGGTTCGAATCCTACTCGGGACAAAGCTGTGTAAAAACATTGGACAGGTTGTTCACACCTATGTGTCTCGGTCACCAAGCAGTATAACTTGGTACCGGCCAAGAGGCGGTGATGCTCTGCAGCTGTGAAGGTAACTGCAGGCCTGGTGGAAAGTAATGGCAGCCTGCCGCCGAATGGATGACTTATAGTCACCTGTGGGCTGACTGCCTGTATATCAGTATCAGCTCCAGGCTCAATGTACTTTTACAACTGTCTCTATCTTGTGTCGTTTTTAAGATATTATCCGTTACTTCCAAAAATTTAAAGAGGTCATGCAACCCGGATTACATTCTCTTTTGGGTAATCTGTCATATATGCACTACTACATGTCCGTATTAATGTTAAGTACATAGTTTCAATCATTTCAAGGATGTAACTGGAGCCCAAAAATTTGAAAACATGGAGGACAAAATCAATATGGCAATCACTACAGAATTAACAAAATCTGTGTGACAACTTGTCTTGACAAAGAGGAAGTGTATAGAACTCACTGAAGACTTGTGGCTGATCTGCTGGCAGCATCATTGACAAGCCAGCATCCATCTGAGAGGCTGCCTGCATCCTCCGCATCATCAACCACGAATGACAAACCGCTGGTGCTGTGGTACAGCTGCACCGGTGCCTGCAGTTCATAACGGCACAGCATTCATCAGCCGTCTCCGCATCTCGATGATGTCAATATGATGGCAATAACTAAATACTTATTTGGTGCATGCAAAACAAACTGACGGTCAACTCCTACTTACTGCCAACTTCAAAGTCACGTGACACAAAAACTAGGACAAAAATAAAAAATCCGGCCCCGATAAGCTTTAGGTATTGTGCCCTAATTTAAGAATCCGTGGTCACTCATTTGCCAGCCCCATTATAAATGGGGGAGGAGATAGCATTTGAAAATGGTCAAATTTTGGACTTTCAAGGGCTCGTAACCTTGCCCTTGACCTTGAATCGGGTCATACTGCATACCGTCATGCATCATTCATCGACCTCTACCTACATACCAAATGAAATTGAAATCGAAGAAACTTTTTGTGGACGGACGTATGGACGTACGGACAAACGGACGAACATTTAAGACCGACTGTATTAGGTCGACTCGGAGGAGTCCACCTAAAAATCTTAATTAAATATTTTAAAATGATTTTTCACTTTTTTCATGAAAAATGCGACTTTTATCCACTCCGTCCACTCGCTTTGCTAGTTTCACTGTTACAAATAAATTCGTGTACACACAGATCTGTTGCCTTGTTCAGCCATAACAGCACTTACACCACTCCCCATGTGGATCTCCGGTCACAGGTGCGGGATAAAAATGGCATCAGAGATACAGTGCAACGCATAGATATTATGATTAAATATTCTATACACATGACTTGGCGATTGACAACATTACTGCCACTGTTACCCGCCAGCTGTTGAGTGAAGCACGCCCGTTCATGGAATCCCCCGCACCAACGGTTCTGTCGGTTTCATTTCGTCCCCAGTTGCTCGCTCGCAGCTCAATAACGCCCACCAGCATGGCACGGAGATGCCTGTACAACAACCATTAGCCGGCGCGCCCGTCTCACTTTCTGTTCCTGTTCTACGGGCGTCTATCACCGCCGCTACGATATACCAATAAATTTACTTACTTACTTACGTCTGTTTTGACGGCCGTTTTCCATGTGAAAAAAGATCAGTTGGTTCCCAGCGGGCGGTTTTGCTCCTCCACTTATTCCGAAAGACAACCTTTGGTAAAAAGTGGCTCACATTTTTTATGCGTGGGATGCCCCCTCCCCCCATCACCCTACAAACAGTTTCAAACCACCAAAGAAATGCAAAACACTAACCCCTACCAGCAGCCTGGTATCATTCTCGTCTCACCCGTCCTCATGACAACACTTACTTACTTACTTACGGAAGGGGTTGGTCCATTTACAACAGCTTGCATCTGGCCTCATTTTCCACCTTTAATCCAGGTTCGGCCAGGTCTCCCCCCCCAAAAAAAAATCGGGACTCATGGAGCTGGTTTTTACGGACTGGTTGTCCTTCCGGTAAACCAACCAGCAGTGTTAGAGCATCAAAAGGTGGTAAATGGCATGTAAATGCATCAACATGCAGAACAGACAGCTACAAATGCATATGTGTTTACCATCAAACGTAAGTACAACCTTACAATGTGGAGTGTCTAAGCAAACCGGGGTTCAAGATTCACGTGCCTCTCCCGTCGAAAAATGTTATATGTCATTTGCAAGGGTGTCGTCAGAAACCATCCTTAATCTTAGTAGCACCAGCAGTCTAGCAGTCTGCTGTACAAAACCATTAACTACAAATTTCCTCTCCTATCGTACTGACTTGAAAATCCAGAATTTACTCCAACAATGTCAACTACAACGTAATGTATATTGACCGAGTTTAGGCTAAAGATTTGATTAAAGGAATGTTCTTGGCTGTCACCTTGGTTAGACGGATGGAAACGTTTCAGCAAAGAACATTTCTTTAATCAATAAAATTTTCCATTCATCACCGAATAAGATTTTCCATTCATCATCCAGTTCAAACACAGCCTAAACAGTACATAAGTTCTTGGCTCTATTTGATATGTCCCTTTTACGACTGGCCATTTTTGCCAGGAAATTTATTATTTTCCACTCAAATTCTTGGCTCAGTTTACAGCGACTAAGTCGTCTTTTTTCTTATATGGGGATACAAAATAAACACAAAAAACTAAAAACCAGGTTTGGTTGCCTCTTACACCTCCAGCTTGGAAATGGAACAGGCGTATTCAGGAAGAAGTAGATAAGTAGATACTTGCAGTACTACGCTACTGGCTAAACACTAACAGCTGTCGGGCCTTTTCAGTTGCTGGCCCCACAGTCTGGAACTCTCAAATCCGGGACCCGACCATCAGTGCAGACTCTTTCAGACGTTTGCTTAAAACGTACCTGTTCGCTCAATACTAGTGCATTCAGCGCGTTAGAGGTTCTTGACGATAACCGCGCTCTATAAATTTACTTACTTACTTACTTACTTTACTTATAAGCAAGAAAGAAATAATTAAGGAAGAAAAGCAAACTAAACAACAACAAAAACAGTTAGTTAGTCAGTTGGAGTTTAACGTCCGTTGTCAACACAAATATGGCTATATCTCTCTCTCTCGCATCTCGGAGACAGGAGTTTTTTCCGTCGCTGGACCGTGTCTCTGGAACTCTCTGCCTGTTACATTACGTGACAGAGACATCTCACTTGTTTGTCGAGGGCTGCGTCGCATTGTGACTGTTGCTTGTTTGCGCCGTGTACAAATATTCTTACTTACTTACTTATTTACTTATATCAGAGACGAAACAACAAATGAATCAGGGTGCATTACAGCCACGGAGCCGGTACGGAGCCAGCAAAACTGAAGAGACGAGGCGCGATAGCTCACCGCTGAGTGTCACTGTCAATGATGCGTGCTCGGATCTGCATGAATATCTCATCCATGCACGTCACATGTTCCTCCAGCATCGCACCGGCCAACTGTCAACACAGCAGCCGAATCAACGCTCACAGACCCGCTGCAAGCAAGGAGAAACGCTACAGAATTATAAACAGAAATGGCCGGCGCTCATACAGGTGCAAAAACCCAAGCCGGCGCTGTTTTTTGTCTCTTGACCTTGACCTTTTGACCCCAAAAAATAAACGGGTTTCCACGACACACGGTGGAACTTTTCCGTGTCTAGTTCGGTGATCCTATCTGCAGCGGTTAAGTTTTACTGGGTAGTGTACCCTTACCCACATTAGTTAGGTGAGGTGGACAACTAAGCTGTCGTGCAATGTCACATTATGTGAGGCATTTTTGTGCCAAAAATTATTAAAATCAAACAACTATTCCTCAACTTGTAGCCAATAATATGAGTGGGTGTTTTTTTTCTGAAACACGGTGTACGTGTACCAAGTTTGGTGTTGATAGCTCGAGCCGTTTTCCTGTTAGAGCACGGACAAACCAACAAACAAACAGACCAACAGACAGACGTGTCTGAATGCCCTAACCATGCTGGCGGCTATGCCGGCATGGGTAACAAACAGACCCTGAAAATGTGAAAAAGAGGATGGTAGAACTGAACCTTCAGTATCTGAATAGCACAATGCAGAGCGACATCAGACGGTCCACGATAGCCAAGGAGCAGGAATATCAGCTGAGCAATCTGGGGTGGAAAGATGGCAATCACGTGGCCAGTGTCAACGTCCTACAACGCACGTACATTACATACAAGCTGTGTCTGTTCATGCACCACATCCACATCGGACAGGCACCACAACACCTGTCAGACTGTGTGTCCACAGCTTCTGAAGCCGGTGGCAGATACCGGCTGAGGTCGACTGGCTCAGCGGCTTACGTTCTGCCAAGAACAAGAACTAGATTTGGAGAGCGTGGTTTCTTCTACTCCGGTCCAGCCGCCTGGAACACTCTTCCATCCGATCTTCATTACATCACTGACACTAGTACTTTGTGAAAACGACTCAAGAATGTACTTTTTGATCGTGCTTTTCACTGACTACTGTTGGCGCTTCTGGACGTGTCGTATAGCGGCGCCCTACAAATTTTAAGTTGATTGATTGATTGATTTGGCACAGCGGTAACAGCATTGGGCGTATCAACAAACTTACAATAGTCAAGCCCAGTTAATACTAGGATGGTGAAAGTTTTTGGGCGGGCATATCACCACAGTATATAATAGTGATGGGACAATTATCGCGATCGAGATCGATATCGCGATTTTTAGGAAAATCGAATCGAATCGATATCGTGAATTTTTGCAGCAAGTGTAACTCGATTCCGATACCGTATCGCCCTAGAGAGACCGGCGATCAGCGCAGGAGGTTACAGAATGGGTTTTACAACCCCGCGAGTCTGATCACGCTAAGGGCAGAAAAGTTTATATCTTCAACTCCAAATATGGAGGCGAAAAAATCAAAATCAAATCGACATCGAATTCTTTACAAAAACTGAATAAAAAAACGAATGGAAAGGAAGAAACCATAATCGTCACATCGCTAGTATGTAACCAGCCACCCAGGCCAACTCAGCCTCCTACCCTCAGCTAAGCTGTGGTGATGCTCTGTGGCTTGGGGTAATAGCAATATGGCTCATTCCATTCGTGGATAAGTGTGGGGGTGACAGGTAAAACTGTGTGATCCCTCATTAACACGTGCTATCCTCAGCACTTTATAGATGAGTATCGCACTCATTACAAGGCGCCATACAAATATCCTGTTTAGTTTACTTACTTAATTACCAACACACAATCATATAAAACTCACAGCAGTGCCGTTTTACAGCTGACAGTTTGCATAGTATCAATCAATGAATTACATATGCTCAACTCTTTTATGGTGATTAGTCAGGCCAACCTGTGTCAGCTGGCAGTGGCAACCCCAGTGAAGGTTGCGTAGCACAGTGGTAGAACATCAGTCTGTGACCGGCGAACTTTCCCTGTCCCACACTCAACCTGCAGCTGATGGGTGACCACTTATGTAGGTAAACCGTCCGCTACAAGGTCAGCCAACAAGGCCAACTCAGCCTTTCATCCTTTTGAGGTCGATAAATGAGTCGTGCGGGGTAATATGACGTGCACCACCTCGCTCAGATGACGCCATCTGATGAACGTTTACGGAATAAAGGCAGGATGGTTCATTCCATTCGTGGATAAACGTGTGGGTGGCAGGTAAAACTGTGTGATCCCTCTAACATGTGCCATTCCTGAGCATTTATGGCGATGCGCTATACAAATCGACGTTTAATTTACTTACTTTATTTGAAGAACTAAAGGAATTTGATGCAGCAAGTTTTACTGCCCGCATGCCCTGGCAGCAAAGAGTGAATTTGGATTATGAAGAAGACACTAGAGTAAGTAAGTAAAGTAAGTAAACAGTGTATAGCAGTTTAACATCAACTTAGCTTTTCACCGCTATGGGAAACTCACATGCCACATGTTACCTGCCACCCAGCAGAGGTGAGAATCCCGCCTTTACCCCCAGCCGAAGCAGGTACTTGATTAAGCGACCGTGGAGGGATGCAAGGCTCAGTTGACCTACGTTACGTGAAAGCGGACGGGCTGGGAATTGAACCCGTGACCTATCAATCACAAGTCCAACGCCCTACTGCTGAGCCACCATGCAACACAAGTGTAGAGTGTACGTTTTAAGCCCTCTGTAAGCTGACAGTCGTAAGTGATGGAGTGACTTGGCAAGCGGGATACGGAGACTGACCTTCATGTTCAGCATGAGTTCACAGAGGAACAGCGAGAAGCCGATGAGCACGGTGATGTTACTGGCTGCAGACTGCTGGAGATAGTCAAACTCAGCCAGACATCTTAACAGCACAAAGACACTCAAAGCACATAGCAATAATGATGCATTTTGACACGGACAGACAGACTCTGGTCGGCGAAACGCAATGTCACGCAACTACGGTTGTACGTTCAGAAATTTCCGAGAATTTCCCGACAAAAAATTTCCAGCAATACAAGCATGAATTTTGGGAAATTTCCGGCAGAACATTTCAAGAAATTTTCCACTACTTACTTATTGGGTGGTACGGCGTAAAGGTATGAACGCAAACATTTTTCACAAATATTATTTCAGTTGAAACAAAATAAATCAGCTGTGTCTTCTGTCTTGTATCTTTTGTCAGGCTTACAGTATACAGTGATACATGGTGACACGGTGTTACATGGTGTAAATAATCTGTCAATAAATCAACGTCTGTTTACCAGCCTACCATGCACTTACACATCAGGTTTATATGTAACCCCCATAATACATTTCCGGAAATTTTCTCCCTAATATTAAATTTCCGGAAAATTTATACCCCGACGCAACCAAACGTTGACGAACAAGTCAAAACTGCCGCAAACAGACCCACGCGATGTGCTGCCTCACGCCCGCCGTGTTGTACACAAAGGTGGACGCTCAGTAAGATAAACTGGTGACCGACGACCGTCGCCAGTTTATCACACTGAGCGTCCACCTAAGTTGACAACACACATGACGGTCGACATGCAGTTGCGATATTTTTCCAAGTCCAGAGTTTGGGACAACGTTCCAGAGAGAAGTACCCTTATTTTTGGGGATACATAAATTCCCTTCCAATAAAGTGAAGGATAAGCCGAGGGAAGCCCCTATGCCAAAAAACAAGCTTAATCTGTTCAGCTGTTTCAATACAATACCGGCGTGTGACGGACAGACAGACAGACCGACAGACAGACACACGACCATAGCTAATACCACACTGGCACAGCGTCGCACAGGTAAAATGACAAAAACAAACTACACAAGTAACCATGGCAACAAACATTCAACCACTGATACCAGATTTCAGTTAGCAAATCGGTGGACCCTAACTGTTGAAATATAGTAACTAGGTTAATAGGTCAATCACAACTGCAGTCTTTTGACTCTGAAAAAACCCATTACTGTTTCACTAGTTTCACACTGTCACACTGTCGTTTTAAAGCTCCCAACTCATGTCATATCACTCCCATCCTACGCTCTCTTCACTGGCTCAGGATCACTGAACGCATCGAATACAAGCTCCTCTCACTTACCTACAAAGTTCTCACAACTACCCAACCTCCGTACCTTCATAAGCTCATCTCCGTTCAATGTCCTCGCAGTACTCGCTCTTCATCCGTCGTTACTCTTTACTTTATGTTGTTTTTTTTCTATATTTAGATTTTATTCTTATGTGTCTGGTGGCTAGTTCCTACTACTGTTGTAGAATGTATCTTTGTAATCCACTGGTCACTGGTCAATGTTTCATCGTAAGTGGACATTTTATGAACTATGAACACATCCATCTCATCACGCTTATTTCCAATGTACTGCAAATACGTCAGCACAAAACGTAAATTTGAACTACAAGATGTACTCCGATGTCCCAACGTCAATGTTTCTTTTCCTTTGCTGCCTTGTCGGCCTGCTGTGACCTTGACCATTAACCTCCAACATCTAACCAGGTCATCCGTAAGGGCTAGTGGTCAATCCCTGTAACTTTCATCGAGATTGCTCAAGTAGTTCATGAGATATGGTGTCCACAAATATTGACCTTGACAGCCTGCAGTGACCTTGACCTTCGATCTCCAGAATCTAATCAGGTCATCAGCAGGGGCTAGTGAATATTCCTTATAAGTTTCATTGGGACTTCCCAAGATGTTTGCGAGATATAGTGTTAACAAGATCTATCTGGACTAACAGACAGCCTATAAACATAATGTATTCGCCGACATTTCCGGTGGCGAAGACATAATAAGACAATTAGTGATGCTTCAAACCTGTTAACAAGATAAGACTGAAAGGTAATTCCAGTCGCACAGCGCATGTGCTCCGACAAGCAGCTACACATTTTTGCAGCCGTGTAACGAAAGTTGGACTCCCTCTCTGCCTGCACAAAATATTCATAATATTATCCATGGTTATACCACCCATCTCGGTCGCTTTTGCACGAGCTATGGCCTCAGTATGTCAAACGTTATTGTCATTATATACGTACAATGAACAATATGTTAACAAACACAGAGTTATATAGACATTAAATATTCTACAACATATGCAATTAAGCAGTCACACAAGATCAGAATGAAGAGAAACTAAAACTGCTCCTAAGTTGGCAGTTGAGTTATTTAAACTATTAACAACAAATGTATCCTAACATTTACTGTCTAATTTCAAAAGAATGGTGCACATTGCGATGTTTTTTGTTCCTTGAGCAATCACAGCAAACCATGTTGCATACTTGAAAATATATCACTCAAATTCAATCACAAACAAGGCAATCGTAGATATCAGACTTCTCCCTCATGGCATGCATCCCCCTTCGCCGCTGATAATATCTGGACCACTGTAATTCTCAGTGGCTCAATTCCCCCTTAGCTCTATATACTTCCTTAACCTAAGTCCCATTAACGCTAAATTAACTTCGAGAAACGAGCCATGGCCATAGGCAACATGCACAAAAAACTTTGGCAAAGATTGCGTGTGTTGTTCCGGAGATATCCTCGCGGAAAGACAGACAGACAGACAAACACACACATACACACTTACTCATTACAATACTTCGCCATCACTCATGAGGGCAAAGTAATTTTACGACTATCATTATCACCTACACAATCAGTATTTAATTATGTTATTTGTTGAAATAAGTGGTAGTCGCCTTGGAAGTTATCTTCCCATTTAGTGATTCACTAGTCAGTGGTAGAAGTCATTCAATTAGCAAAATTTCAACGGCTATAAGCCTCTGCTGTTCGTATTAAAGGATTCTGCTACAACTAGAGAGCATTCAGCGAAATGCATACCCCTGCCACGCTACTCATCATTAATGGTGAGGAGTAGGTACACTAAAGCTAACCCTTACCCCGAAATCCTAACCCTAACTTTCCAAACTTAATAAATTCTTCTGCAGTCCATAGTCTATCTATTCTGTCCACAAACAGCCAAAACAGAGGTCAATACAGAACCTGCCACCTCCAGTGGCGGAGGTACTAACAATCTAATCTACATCAGCCAACTAGACTCAAACAAGACTCTACCTGCACGAATATTTCTTCGACAATGGCAGCTAATGTTGTTTCATCTAACACCTTCAGCGAAAACAACTCTATGAGTCGCACCATGACGTGGCTGAAGTCTGGAGGATTCACAATGAGACGGGCAATAGCCTGTCGAACCTCGGCCACGGCATCTGTCAACTGTAACTGGTTCTGCACGAATCAATTACAACAAAACAATCGTAGATATCATACTTCACCCATGGTGTGCAATCCCACGCCCTTCGCGGCCGATAACAGACTCGCCGAACGCTTGAAATCGAGGCTCAAGCATCTTAATTCTCCATTAACTCTACATACTTCTTTAACCTAAGTCCCATTAATGCTAAATTAACTTCGCCTTCCCATGTCCATGAATCAAAGTATATTTGTTTCTGTGCCAACGTTCACCGCAGTAACAACAGATGCAGCAACGAGCATTTCCGTAATTCTTCCCATTAATCTCAAATTTCTCCATTCCTCTTTTACTTTAGTTTGTGTGCAATTTCAAAACTGTTAGTCAAAATTACGCCCTTTAACAGTAGGAAATTCAAATCTGTCGGTCTTTACGGTAAGTAGTAAGTAAAATTAGTCCTTCATAGTGAATTTCATACCATTGTATGGCCTAATATAGAAAAGAAACATGATGTCATCCATAAAACTGGAAATAAATAACATATCGCAATGACGCAGGAGGACCGAGCCATGGCCATAGGCTACATGCACAAAATTGGTAAAGATTGCGCATGTGGTTCCAGAGATATCCTCGCAGACAGGCAAACAGACAGACACACAGGCACGCTCATTACAATACTTCGCAACCGCTCCCGTGGGTAAAGTGACCAGGAATCAATCATACGAAGGTCAGCAACACAAGCAGTAAAGACAAAGTTGTCACTACATACAAATCCACAACATATACGAGAAATTTACCACAGCTAAAATCCACACTAAACGACAAATAAGAGCATTTTGCCTAGTCAAACAACAGAACCTTGCTGGTTGGAATGAAATTCTTTGGCACAAATTCCGGCGCATTTGGAGACAAAACGCCAGATGCAGTTTTTCCACACTCTGCAGGCTCAACTGGCATTACAGACAATATTCCAGTACTGGTCTTTGGTGTAAATGGTTGTGCATCTGGAGAGAAAGAGTAGACGGGAAGATCACAAGCACTGTCCACAGAACCTACTCACAACACACAGATAACCTATAGTGCACGAGCTACGCAATAATTCACACAATCCACCAATACCATCCTCGCTTATTTTCAACAGTTAAAGAGGTCACGTGACAGTGACCACGCCTCTTTCAGGGACAATTTGTCATCCATAGGTTGGGACTTGCTATGATCAACATGCACGCTGCACACCAAATTTGAAGTCTCTAGCTTAAGCCATTCAATCTATCAATCCATCTATGGACCATCGGATAATGGGTATGACGTAGCTACAACTTTGCCGCTGGCAGTTTTCACACAACTTTGTCGCCGTCTTTTTTCGACAGAAGTTGAATTTCACTGGTAAAAACAGCAAAAAGTGCATTTTGTGCCACCCTATGGCTCGTTGGAAAGCACGTGGCCAACTTCCTATTAGTGCACTGCTAATTGAACTTTTTTCGCCAGCTCTCACAGTTGAGATGCTATGAGCGGATGTTGGTCGAAATCGCTGGGTTTGAAAGGTGGTGTGTCACTTCAAGCACAAATTTCAGGGGGAATGAGGGGTCGCCCACCAATGACTGTTGGTGTCAGAAAACGAGTCCTTTGGCCATCAAGTGGCATTGTTTGAGTGATCCTACATTTAGCCATTTTGACACAATACCAGCATGTGACAGACAAACAGCCAGACATACACACAATGACAGCTAGTACCCGAGCTAGCATAGCGTTGTGCGGGTTAAACCATCCTACATGCCTTGGAAGTTCTGTTGATAGGCAGTTGATGCACACTACGTGTTAGTGGATGTCTCCCCCAAAAGACGTTTCCCCGAAATGAACAGACATCCTAGGACTTGATCATATCACACGACCGGAACTGAAGGCACTTAACTTTTCCCAACTGCTAACTGGATGCAATTGACTGGAGTAAAATAACATAAGTAATTATATTTTTTAATAATGGTACATAATGCGCAGTCAAGTGTACATTAAAAATATAAGTAATATCAGTTTTCCACAACAAACGTATTTGCTATTCTTGGCCATGTTCAATACTTTGTGAGTACAAACTGTAGTCACCGTCTCCTTATATACCAACCATATCAAACTGACCGCCCACAGCATCTTCAGGCAGTCTGGCCACTGAAGATATAATGGATAACTACTCAAGTTGTCACTCTGAGCACCGTAAAAAACGGTTGTCGATTTGCCAATCACACAGGTGCCAACTCGGCATATGGCGCCTTTCCTGTATCTTTGATGTGCCGTTTTGCTGCTGCTTTCTTGCATGTTTGGGGTTTGAGTAGCTATCCCGTGAGCTTTGTTCCATTATGATTTCAACCTAAAATATTACCGAATCATTTCATGTCGAGAAAACGTCTTGTCGGGAAAACATCCCATCAGGGAAGCAACCCGTCGGGGAAACGTTTTTTAGAGCAATGTCCTGTCAGGGAAACGTCCTGACACCCAAGTAAAATGCAGATGTGTCACTCGTATAAACGTGGATGTTAGTGTGGAGGTACATCCGCATTTCATCCACATCACAACCAAACATTACATCCCCAGTTAACACTCGCATTTTATCCAGTGGCACATGCATATTTTACGTGCACTTTAGTACTAGACTAGCCAACATACGTATAGGCCTTCAGCTACCAGCTTAAAGCTTACATGCAAAGCCATTGCAAAACGAGCACTTTCTGTAAATTTTGTGCTCACAGCTTTTCCGGAAAACTATTAATGTTGTCATAAGTTGTAAAGAATGATTTAATCCACTTTTAAAGACTAAAGTTGATTTGATTTGATTTATATTGGTATCCGACTGATTTTTTCATAGTCAGCAGGCAGTACAACTACAGTTCAGAAATGAATGAAGCTGTACTTGTATGGCTAGTACTAGACTATATTAATATGTGCATCGTATCGTATCGGGAACTGCCTGGACGGAATGTCGACCGCCGGAATGCAGAACGTGGCGAACGCCCGTAATGCCGAAAGAACTTATGGTTAGGATTAAGCCTGTTCGCCACGTTCGGCATTCCGTCGTTCGGCACTCTGGCCCCTATCCATCGTACCTCTGCACGGAGTGTTTTCTGGTGCAGTCACTGATTCCATCGACATACACAGCTCACTTTAATTTATATCACAGAATAATAAACAATTTTTGCAAGTAAGTGCATGAAATTTCCTTAAATGCGTACGTCATAAAAACTGACAAAATCATTCAATTTCAGTTCCATTCACAGTTTCACACGCGAAAAACAATTGTTTACTTCTAGATGGTGTATACACTACGGGCAACCCGTACCATTCTCCCCCTCAATTGAGACTGGAGCTTGTAAAATTGTGAGTCGTGGCCGACCAAAAAGCACAGTGGTACCGTAGTCTGTAGTCAAGACGTGACAGCACTGAAGCCACTACGAGAAATTGTACGTAGCACTGGCATAGTCAGAGACCGTCAAAATTAATACTTTTAATGCGACTAAGAACAGCAAAGCAGCCGGCATGTGTTCGCATGGATAAATCGGCGTCCAAAGTTGCGAACGGACGTGACTGGAGTAACTTAATCATTACCGACGGTGAGCTGATTTGTGGGTAACTGTTAAAGCTCTTCCAGTCTGCAGCTGCTGGAGCGGAAAAACACTCAGACATACGACTCTCCAGACTAGTGACACCAGGCTGCCGCTGACAGAACCCATATATCTGGGTGTCATCAACGCACAAATGCGGTTGTAGGTCGTACGTCACGACTGGATCAGCATCACTAAGTCAGCAGTGTATAACAGAAACGTAATGGGTCCAAGAACAGACTCATGTGGGATGGGACGTAGCCGAAGTCAACCATCGCAGGAGTCGACTTGCTGTATCAGAGTCTCTGCGGTCGGCACAAACCATTGAAGTACGGCGCCACCGAGACCAACACCATAGGAGATCTCGAATCTCAGAAGCAGGATTCTTTGATCGACTGAATCGAAGGCAGCGGACAAATCAAGTATTATCGCCAGATCTCCATTGTCTACAGCAGTCAGAATGTCTGAAAGTCCCTTCAGTACAGCCGTTTCTGTAGGCCTACTGTAGTGTGCCCGGTATGCCGATCAAGGCCACCGGGAATTCCCGTTTTGAAACTGAAAAATTCCCCCACGCTCAGCGAAAAATTCCCGAAAATTCCCGTTTTTAATCAAGCTTAATTATCACAGTCTCTGCACTACCAGCACGCTTAATAAAGCCTGCATTTCCTATGTAGTCTTTACTGGACGTGAGTCAC
>Ga0209780_1000414_pt1 | contig 22381 bp, 18 predicted proteins | sample WorMetexBAHAMAS2_FD_187384 | JGI IMG/M metagenome (GOLD analysis project Ga0209780, IMG submission 187384) | Marine gutless worms symbiont microbial communities from Max Planck institute for Marine Microbiology, Germany - Inanidrilus exumae... | ecosystem: Host-associated > Annelida > Digestive...
GGGTGGGTAGATATTTGTAGGGTGGGTAGAGCGAAGCGATACGAAGTCAGCGAAGCTAAACCCACCATTGTTATAAATTAAATTCCAAAGGCTTTTTTGTGAAACTATTTATCTGAAAAACTATAGCTGTATGGGCTGGTCTCTAATTCAATGACCAGACCTGATTACCATCAACCGGGACAGCGGGTTTATCCAGACCATAACAATAGGCTTTACTATCGCTGATAAAATACTGTCGTGGTGCAGCTGGATAGCCCAAACCTGCCACCTGTGTTGCTGCTTTCTCACCGAATGGAATCGCCCACATGGTCAGATAATCGCGGAAATCTATTTGCGTCACATAAGATATGGCAATCAGATACCAGTCATTGTTGTCGATGGCCTTGGCTTCAGCCAGGGTGTATTGCCCAAAGCCGAGATTGTCACGCTTTTGCTGCCAGCTCGTTTCATCTTTTTTCGCACGATTAAACTCACGTTCCAGCATGTGCAAACGGGCACGTAAATGCCAGCCATCCTGCAAGGCATCGTTGGCCTGTGCGGTCATCATCATCTGAATGAACATACCAGCACCATGCGACCAGTCCATCTTATTCCAGAGATTAGCTTTGACATAAGCTGCCGGATCATCCTGATTCACACTGTCTTGCAAAACCGTAAACATCATTTCAAACGGCAAGCTCTGACAGTCTGGATCACCACCGGTGTCCTTATGGTATCGCGACTTGGCGTAGTACGAATAGTAGTTGGTCATGGTGTGGTTTTCCCAGCCGGAAAAACGCTTATCGCCTTGCAAGCCATGTCCCAGCTCATGCAGATCACCATGCCCAACCGGACTAAAGGCCCAATAGGCATCATAAGGATTCCCTGAACAACCGCCACCACAAGTGGCTTGGTCGGCATTCATATGCTTGACCAGATCAAGATCATCGATAGTCCAGCCGTTCGCATTGGCGAAACCGTGAATTTCCTCAACTTCATCAATACCAGAGCCTTTGAAACCAGCCAGTACATGCGGGAAATTATGCATATAACGCATGGTTGCAGGCGCCAAAGCCTCAGCACTGCCCCACTCTGCCACCGATTCACGCATTTTATCCAGTGTCGAATGCACCTCGAATCCCGGTGTTACTAACTCAGCCCAGTCATAATCACCGGCAGCCAGTTGCTGTGCAAAGCTGGCATTGTCTTCTTCGCCATCCCAGAATGGATGCTCACCGATATTTTCAAAGCGCAGTTGCACGGGCAAGTCATTCGTATCAAAGGCAACTTGCAAGGGACCACCATAAGGTGAAGTCAGTTCGATGGTTTCACCCGGAACAATCACAAATTTGGGACTTTGCAGATACTTTGGACGCTTATAGCCGTTGTTCGCCCATTGATGGGTCGAACCAGAACGTTGCGTGTTGATAAAGATTTTCGCCAGCACATTGCTGCTATCCTGACGTGTCACTCGGAATGTTTGTCCCGGTAAAGCATAAACACCGGCAGCACGGAAGTCTCTTTTACTGGTGAGATTAACCGTCTTGCTGGTCGGCGTAACATGATCGAAATTAATGCGACCGAAATTACCCATATCCGCCTGTGCAGGATTAAGCGCACGGTAGTTATAAACCGCGTGATCGGCATACAATGATTTCAGGAAGATCGTGTCATTCGTCGTGTTTTTGTCCATCGGAAAACTCACCGACTGACGGTAATGGTCGCCCAGCAAGGCAAGCAGTTTTACCAGACGATAACCGTCTTCACGGAACAGATTACGCTTGCCTTCATCCAGCGCTTTCATCATAGAGCGCACATTACTTGCACCCTGCTGAAATTCACTGTCCAGCCCTGGAACATTGCTACAGTTTTCGCCATCACAGGCACTCCAGTTGAATGCATAATCCTGTGCTTTGAAGTGGGAAAGCATCGTTTGAATAGCAACAATATTGGCTGGAATATCGGTCAATTGAGCACTGGCGTCATACTGGCTCAAACGCAGCTTTTTCCAGTAGTTATCCCAATGATAAGTCACGTTAAACACTAAAAACAGTGCGCTTCCCAAGCTTGTCTTGCCGCCACCCCAATGCATGTAAAGGACAGGAATGCCTTGTTGCATGGTTTGTTGTACGACACTGGCAATTGCCGCAACGTCATCACTACTGTTTGCTTTTTGAGAAATAATTAACAGATCAGGTCGAGCACTCAGACAGCTTGCCAATCGCGCACCATCACAGCTATTTTCCTTGTTATAGCTAACTTGCCCCGCATAATGTCCATCCAGCCACCAGCGCATCGCTTGTTCATCCGGAAAGTAATAACTCTGATCCATATGCGCAATCACGACCCGAAAGGCTGAAGCCCCGAGATCATCACGTCCAATTAACCACGACAGCGCGTTTCCCATGAACCGATGCATCTGCTCATTCATCCTCACAATGTTAAAGTTGCGGTAGGCATTGCGCGGAGGATTACCGCCCATCACCATATAACGTGCCGCTCCGCTTTTACCGGCAATGGCAATCTCCTCTTCATACACCGTCCCGCCGCTTTGTGTCACAGCATCAGCGCACAATACAGCGGTATTCATACCAGGGGTCGAGATAAACAGAGCGGCATCATGCGTTGGGTCCCAGTCAATCGCGGTCAAGCTGGAACCATCGCTTTTCGGCGTGCCATCGGTATCCAGATTAAATAGCTTGATTTTGGCATCGATGAACAAATAGGCGCTGCTTCTAATCGTTTCTAATGCCGCATCCACCAGCTTGTTACTATATGTAACCAGCATGGCATTGCCAGTGCGCAGGGCTTCTTTTACTTCATCGTCAATCTTACCACTGGTTACAGTAGCGGTACCAGGGCAGCGATTTGCGGTGGCAAAAGCACCAATCTCCGCAGCGCTGCTCCAGGGGTTGCCGTTGACTTCGGAAGTCGCAACCAGACGCAGATAACGAGCACATTGCGGGGTAAAACTGACGGTTTTCTGAGTACGATCTCTGACGAAGTCCCCAGTCGCAACCTGATTCCAGTTTGAGCCATCCTGACTGAGATGGACTTCATAGCCCAAAATCGTGCCATTGATTGGACCCCGCTGACGTGGCAAATAGCCTAATGCACCCAGTTCATATGCTTTTCCCAGATTAATTTGTACGTCGTGGGGATGGACGGGATCACTGCCATACCATTCTGTATGCCAGATCGTTGCGCTATTGCCATCAATGGCATTTTTTGCGGCGCCATTCTCGCCGCGCAATTCTTCACTGTCAGCATAGTGCACTGACCAGCCATCTTTCGATAATGCATTCAAGTCGTCGACCGCTAACACTGAGGTTAGAGGCAGGCAGGTAGAGCACAGTAACAAGAGACTCCGTGCAAGATTCCTATTCATGGTGAAACCCTCCTTATTATTTAAAATAATTAAACACCTACAGTTTGAAGGTCTCTATTTTACCAATTCTGAATTGAAAAGAAAAGCGTTTTATTATCCACCGACGTTTTTTTGAAAAAACTTGGTTTATTTTAAAAGATAAAATGGGATTCAGTCAAGAATTGGTATAACCCATTGGAAAAAGACCATGGCCATCAATTCAATGCCATTGATCAGTTGTTGCGGGAAATCGTGCCTCATTCCCGAAACAATCAAATTAAATTTCAAAGGCTTGGTGGGTTTCGCTATCGCTCTACCCACCCTACATGATACTAGACATAAAGAATTCAGTCACCTTTAGGTGACTTGAGCTTTTAGCATCAGAATTTATTCTGATGCGGTGTGTGTGGTCTGGATATTTCCGCCCTCCTGCACTACTTACCTAATCCGAACGCACTCCATTTTGCTGTTAACTACCTTGATTCATAAGATAAGTACCATTGAACATGGGGTGCATCGTTTCAACACCAGAAGTTGCTGAAAATATATGTAGTGGCACAACGACTAGTGACTCTCCATGAGGCGTTTCAAAATGATGTGGACACATAGGCTCTAAAATACATACTTTGCCTGGTGTGAGTTCTTCCTTGACAGTTAATCCCTCCATGCCAACAACACTGATTCCCTTTCCTGACAAAGTATAAACAACACGAACTGTGGAATGGATATGGTGTGCCTGTTCAGCACTATAAGCTGGAATATGCAGGTATTGTAAGGTTGGATCGCCTGGACGTGGAGGAGCGAAAATTTGCTTTGTAGAACAACCGTTAACGTATGGAAGTACGGGTAGTCCTTCTAGTACACAGGAACGTTCAGCGGGCATAAACCCTCGCACAATGGTCGCACAATGCAGGGATTCGATTTGACATGGTCCACGCTTAAGAAAGGCGGTTTTTTTGTCGTCACTAAAGAAATAGATACAGTCACCACGTTCAACATCTATTTTGTGGTTTCCGATGAAGGTTTTGAAAAAATAGCTGTGATCTTCTGGGGCTTCAAAAATGGCGGTTTTTTCTGTGTTGAAATAGCGTACCCTATAGATATCCTGAACTTTGGAAACCATATTTTTGTCGTCATTCTTCATTTTCAATGATTCTTCTTCTCCACATTTCAAAGGTTAATAGCATCCAGAGTTTGATACCATAACGGGGGTGGACTTCTCCAATGTTATAGTTGATTAGTTTTTGGATACGTTCATAATTAAAAATGCCAGCGCGGTTGATAGCGTTTCTACTGAATATATGCCGCATATATGATTTCAATTCATTTTTAAACCAAAAGTGAACTGGAACACGCATACCAATCTTTGGGCGAGTAATAATAGTATTGGGTAAGCGGTTTTTAAACGCATGTTTCATAATGACTTTTTCATCACCGCCAGCCAGTTTAAGAGTGGAAGGTATAGCAAAACTGAGTTCAATCATGCGTTCATCAAAAAGTGGCGAGAGTGAATAAAATCCGTTTGCGCCTAACATACGATCCACTTTTGGTAAAATCAGATGTGCGCCTTTCAAGCGAATATTCATTGCCATCAGTTTGTCAAGATAACCGGCGGGTTTTTCGCTATTAAAAAATGGTGTTAACACCGAGTAAAGCTGTTTTTGGCGATTGATTTGTGCCGATAATTCTGGTGTAAATAGGTGATCTAGCTCGGTGTAGGCTCGCTTAAAAGATTTAAGATAAGCTTCTTCTTGATAAAATGTATCCCGTTTGTCTTCTCCATACCAGTGTAATAGCATCATGCCGTAGTTTTTGGGGCCCCCAAAACAAGGATCGCCACCTTCACCATTGAATATCCAATCAACATGATTGCGAGCATAAGAGGCGAGTTCATAATTTGGCAGGGTGATAGGATCACCAATGGGATCATCAAGATACCAAATAATTTCTCGTAAGCGGCGTAAGAAATTTTTAGGTTTGATCTCAAAAACATGGTGTTTTGTGTTGCAACGTTTAGCTACCGCAGCGGCAAATTTTAGTTCATTGTGATAAGTTTCTCCAAAGTGTAACGAAAAGCTTTGTATTTGACGATCATGCTGGCTCGCCAGTTCTGCGGTAACGATACTGGAATCCAGTCCACCAGACAGGAATACTCCAATTTCTTGTTGTGGCGCACGGCGCTCCGCAACACAGTCAGAAAATGTTTGTTTAAATTGTTTCTTCCATTCTTGTTCTGAATGTTCCTGTTTTTCTACTTGTTCAAACCGATAATAGCGGCGCAGATACGATTGTGATTGTGATAGTTTTAAATAATGCCCTGGTGGCAATTCATACAAATTTTCCAACATGGTATGGGCACCGGGTACAAAACTAAAAGAAAAATATTGAGCCAGTGAGTTAGTATTAAGTCTTCGTTGAAAGCCAGTTGTTTGGTGGATACCTTTGGGTTCTATGGCAAAAAGTAGTCGTCCATCTTGTTTGCTAAAGTAAATAGTGCGTTGTCCAGCACCATCTCGTATCAAATAGCCATCTTTATCATCAGATAGTGCAATCAGGAAGCTACCTTGTAATTGACATAAGGCTTTTATACCCTCCTTTTGATAAAGTGTGATGAGTCGTTCAGGGCTATGTTGTTGTTTTGTATTGGTAAAGAAACCGCAAACAGCTAATGTGATATTATCTTTTGTCGCAATACCGGTTTGTGCCGTATGTTGCCAATGAAGTTGCTTGCAACATCCATAGCCCATACTCGTTTCATTTGTTTGAATTTCTTCTATTTTATTTCCTATCCTATGCAATAGATTGTGGTGCATTTGTTTAAAAAGCGTTGGATTAGGTTTGCCAAAGAATCCAAAAAGACCGTCCATTATGTTGTTGAAACCTCACATTAGTTGTCTGAATCAGAATTTGCAGAATTTTGGAATTTTCAGAATAAACCCAAGAAATTTATAACTAAAAATTCCGTATTGATCACCTGTCATTCACCATCTCCGTCTCCATCTCCATCTCCGTCACCGCCGTCACCATCGCTATCGTCTGCACCGTCAAACCCACCATCACCGCCATCATCATCAGCACCATCAAAACCACCATTATCGTCCCCTTCATCAAAGCCATCATTATCATCCTGTCCATCATCAAAACTGCTTTCTTCACCAAAATTAGTCGTACTATCTATGCTAAAGCCATTATTGCCCATGTATGTCTCTGAGCCATCATCATCATTGTTGTTTGTTGAACTAAATTCCTGTCCATCATCAAAACTGCTTGATTCACCAAAATTAGTCGTACTATCTGTGCTAAAGCCATTATTGCCCATGTATGTCTCTGAGCCATCATCATCATTGTTGTTTGTTGAACTAAACATGTTACTCGTTGAAAATGGATTCATTTGAGAAAAAGGGTTCATATGATTAAAAAATGAAGAGAACAATGACTTCTCATCATTTTTAGTATCGTTATTATTGTAAAAAAACAATGGTTTCCTATAAAAATGACGAGTTTTTTTTGGCTCTATTATTGTTGTTGGTTTATTAATTGCAAGTTGTACTTGAGTATTTTTATTGGAAGGTTCTAGATTTTCTTCAGATGTTCTATGAGCGGTGATATCCCATATTTGTCTGTCTGATAACGCTACCTGATAGTTTTTTTCAAAGTGCATTTTTTGTCTATCTATCGTTGACTCAGGTTTGTACATAAATCCAATTGGAATATCAGCTTGTTTTTCCAAAAGATTTTGTAATCGCGGCTTTAAATACGCCGGATAACCATCTGACGAAATGATGAGGGCTTTTTTATCAATGTGTTTGTTGTTTTTAACGAGTAAATCAACTTTCAAAGGCTCATCTACAACAATAATCCGTTCGACACCATAATGAAAAACTTCTTCCCCGATTGGGTTTTCGGGTTGTTGCAGACTTGGTTTTTCAATAAATTTCTTGCTTTTTAAGCTAGATGTCCTTTGCCAATGGTAATGTGTTTGAGCCAGAGACTCTTTATCAAGTATCTGAGATTTTCTAAAGAAAAAAAACCTAGAAATTGAAGGATGATGAGTCTGGTGTTTTTGATAGATGTTATAGAGCATGTCTATCGTAAAGTAACGAGTTTCATTTTGGCTGGCTTTTTTTTCTAAAAATCGCATGAGACGATCTTTTATGACATCGTTTTGTCCAGTAAAGACAAAATGATAGCCACAGCTGCATATATTAGCTGTATCTTGTTTCTTTTTATAATAATATTGGTTGCATTTTGCACACTGTAGCCGTTTTTCAATAAATTTGTCGCTCCTTAAACTAGAATCCCTTTGCCAAGCATTGTGCATTTGGGAAAAAGAATATTTACTTTGTTTATATTGTCTATGTTTAGCTTGGCGTTTTTCATAGACAGCGTAAAGTTTATCTATCGTAAAGTAACGACTGCCATTTTGACTGGCTTTTTTCTCTAGGAACAACATGAGACGATCTTTTATGACGCTCTGGTGTCCAAACACAAAATGATAGCCACAAGTACATTTACGGACAATGCCATATTTCTTTCTATAATGTCGGTTACATTTTGGGCAGTACATAAATTTTGTAATCCATCGTATTTTAAGGCAAAACTCAATTTTTCTATATCCAAGTCATTTTTTTGAATGGTATTATAATAACATATCTAAATCCGATTTTTTAATCCACCGCAAACTCAGTGTAGCACACAGCCAAAAATACGTTTTTTGCAGCCTGGCACAAAAACAGCTAAAACTCTTAATCGGGTTCTTAAATTAAATGCCATTAAGTTAAGAAATAAATTTTTTACAAACAAAAGCTTATATAGACTATTGGCTTAGCCTATTGATGTTACGCACTGCAATTTTATCATTAACCAAACACCGCCTTGGGATAAATCCCAAGTCTCAAAGCTAAAGTCGGCTAAAGCCGACTATATAAAATTCATTCCTCCACCATATTCTTCAAAGACTGGTTTTTAGTATATATATATAGGGGCATATATGGCATTATGGCGACCTTATTACCATTTAATCTGGGCAACCAAAAATCGTTTACCATTAATTACAAGTGATATTGAACCAAAAGCTTATGATTAATCGCTAATAGCTTTGAAATGATTTGGTAGCCGATTTGATAATATTCTAGGAAACTTTGGGCTAGCAGACTTTAGCTTTGAGCCTCGGGATTTATCCCGAGTGTTTGGTTTATCACAAAAGGCTGATGGTTACAGTCGAGTCTCTATATCGCTATAAAGTCCCTCTGCTACAGAACCGTGCGTGATAGTTTCCCATCACACGGCTCCCCATGCACAACAGTAGATGTAGGGTGGGCAAGGTGTTTTTGTTGCCCACCAGCCCCGATACTCAAAGCTTGTTTGTGGATTCTGTTAATTATGAATGTGGTGGGCAATAAAAAGATGTTGCCCACCCTACACTTGCTGTTAATTATGAATGTGGTGGGCAACAAAAAGACGTTGCCCACCCTACACTTGCTATTTAGTTCAAACAATGGTTAAACGTTAAGAGGTGTAAACAATGCGCTTTGCTAAACAGGAGACAACCATACAGAAATGGGGGAATAGTTTGGGTCTACGGATTACCAAGCCCTTGAGTCAATTAGCTCATTTTGAGGCGGGTACAATCGTCTCGGTGGAAGTGACAAAAGAAGGGATGATGATCAAGCGGTTAATGGGTTTAAGAAAAAATGAACGTCACTCCGTTCCGTTACTTCGTTTCAAAAATCCGTTTTCTGAAAGTGACTTGGTTAATGAACTCTCACCTTACACAGCCCATCTGGATGAATTGGTGGCACCGCTCGCCACCGAAATGGGGGAAGAGGTATGAGCCAAATATACGTTCCAAGTCGAAACGATATTTGCTGGCTGGATTACGAACCGACTAAGGGTAAAGAAATTGGTAAATACCGACCAACATTGGTGCTTTCTAGTCAGGAGTACAATAAAAAAACCGGTTTGCTAATTGGCTGCCCAATCAGTACGAGTATCCGTGGTGGGGCAACCGAAGTACTTGTCAATCATCTGGATGGTCCAAGTGTTATTGTGAGCCATTTAATTCATACTTTGGATTGGAAACAGCGCCAAGCCAAATTCATTCGTCAAGCTGAACAAAGTGTAGTGGATGGGGTGTTATTACGGCTAATCTCGTTGATTGGGGCAGATGAAGTGATTGAAAAAGTGCTAAATAAGTAGTTTGTAAGGTGCGTAGGTCCTACGCACCATATTAATTAAAAAATAAACGAATTAAAAAAACACTATCCCATTCGTTTATTTTTTAATTCGTTGTACTAAAAGCTTGTGGATTCTGTTAATTCTTAAATTCTGAAAATTATGATTCAGACCAAAAAAATCACAGTCCATACGCAATGAAGTCCATCAAAACGTCATTATTATGAATGTGGTGGGCAACAAAAAGACGTTGCCCACCCTACCTGGCTACCTGGCTACATGGCTCCCTAACTACAACGCGCTTGCTCGTAAGAAGGCACATCAAGTATCCCGCTATCTGACCAAGGATATTCTCCCGTTTGTTGATAAACATGTTCTCTAACCACATTGGCGGAAATACCAGCTAACTTATTAACCAATAAAGAAAAATAGTCAAGATCGTCTATCATCACCGGTCGATGTGATTGATTGGTATGGACAATGTCTCCTCTTAAATTTAACAGAATATTGAGACACTTATTGGCATTGTCACAAGTCATGCCCGTCCATGCCCAGTGTGTAGATAAACGCTTTAAGCCAATGAGGCGGGCAAATAAGTTATCAACGATATGCGGACGTGGCGATTGAAACTTATCTATGTATTGTCTAATGACTTCATCTTTGTGACTTCGTAAAACTTTAATCCAGCCATCGCCAGCTAAACGCCAAATATCTTGTTTCCAGAGATGATTTTCCCAATCTTGTCGTGCTTTTTGTTTTTCTTTCCTAAGCACATTGTCATCGTGACTGTTGGGATGAGGGGGTTGCAATGTTTCCGAAGTCACCATTTTTACTTGGGTAGGAAATACTTCAGGCGTTTTGGCATGAGCCAGCATAAAATCAAAAGCACCAATGACTAATTGTTTGACATATTCGTCCCAGCAAGTCACTATGAAGATGATACTACTTTTGAGGAGTGTTTCAGTGTTACATGGTTCACCCGTTGAAGTCGTCACGGGGTGACTAGAGACATGAGAATAAATCCTTACCAAGGAATTAAGCTCTCTCATATTCGTTGTGAAGGTATCAAACGGATGGAGTATTTGTGGTGTTTGAGTTTCAGGCATTGTGAAATTCTCTGGGTTAAAAACAAACGGTTTTCCAACGCAAGGCTAAGCCTTGCACTAGCAAAATTCTGCAATTGAGATATGAATCTAATAGATTTTTTCCACGCCTTTCTTAGTTAACATGATAGTGTCACGGACAGGCCTAACAATATCTTGGGCTATAAGCTCCCTAACAGTGTCTTGAAAAACCGCCTTTTCTGGCAGAGTCAGGGTGGGATAATAAATCAGGCTCAGCCATCTCGCCGGCAGAGCATGTTTGTCATCAAGATTGAGGGACTTGAATTTCGACAGTATGTCATTTGCTATTTTGTCTTTTTCTGCATTCATTTCACGGCTCCACTTGGAACAAGAGTTATAAATTTGTGCATTATACACTCTCCCAAAGGGAAAACACATTTTGCCTATTGTGAGCAACTCAACAGGCGTACCATCTCCCCACACACCGTTAATCTACATCAAAATTGTGGCATCTTTTACTCGAATTAGAGTACAACGAATTAAGAAAAACACTATCCCATTCGTTTATTTTTCAATTCGTTGTACTAAAAGCTTGTGGATTCTGTTAATTCTCAAATTATGAAAATTCTGATTCAGACAAAAAAATCACAGTCCATACGCAGTGAAGTCCATTAAAACGCCATAATTATGAATGCGGTGGGCAACAAAAATACGTTGCCCACCCTACCTCGCTAAAAAAAAATTGACAGTGTTTTATTTTTAAAGTCAAATTCAAAATTTGAATTTCAAGCCGCATAAAAATGCTTGAGGCGGCTAGCCTTCCACATTAACAAAAATGGGTTCAAGCAAGTAAAACAACTCTAAGCCTTGTCCCTCGCTCACGCGAGGGATCAGCGAGGAGATAGCGGGTTGGTCGTTGAAGTGTTCTGATTTGTTGATTGTCAATTCTGTCAGCATTTTGCAACAAACAAAATTGCCACATGCAAGATTGATTACGAATCGGAAATTCGGTCAATTCCATCAAATATTCAGCACGGATGTTGAAGCTAACCCAAAGCGAGGATATCGTAGTGATGAAAGTCCTTAAAAAAAGATTGTTGACGAGTGCAATGATCATCCCATCTTTAGCTCTGTCGGGGATGGCTCTCGCAGGTGGTGATCACGGGAGCAGTTGCAGTAGTGCTACTCGCATGAATGTCAATAGTTCCAGTTCTGGGCGGATTAATAGCGGCGGCGATGCCGATTATTTTCGCATCCAAGTCCCTAGTTCAGGAACGCTTACAATTTACACCTCTGGTAGTACCGATACCCTTGGCGAATTAATAAATTCCCGGTGTAACCGGCTAGCAAGTAATGACGATGGCGGAAGTAGTACGAATTTCCGCATCAATCGCTCGGTCAGTTCTGGTACCTATTATATAAAAGTACGCCACTATAGTTCACGTAGAACTGGCTCTTACACACTGCGGGTGAATTTTTCGCGCTCTAGTAGTTCGAGTTCTTCGTCGTCTGGCTCAAGCTCCGGCGGCAGTGATGATCACGGTAATAGTTGCAACAGTGCGACAACGGTGAGCACGAATAGCAGTCGTTCTGGACGGATTGAACGTGGCGGAGATAATGATTATTTCCGAATCCAAGTGCCTAGCTCTGGGACGTTGACGCTCGACACGACTGGTAGTACTGATACTTATGGTTATTTGCTGAATTCCAGTTGTGGTAGTAGTATAACAAGCAATGACGATAGTGGAAGCGGCAGGAATTTCCGTATCATTCGCTCAATCAGTTCGGGTACTTATTATGTCAGAGTCCGTCACTACAATTCAAGTAGCGGAACTGGCTCTTATACACTGCGGGTGAATTTTTCGCGCTCTAGTAGTTCGAGTTCTTCGTCTGGTAGCTCCGGCGGCACACCGGGCATGACCAGCCCTGCGAACGGCTCGACCCTGTCGGGTGCATCCCAGACCTTCAGTTGGAGTGCCAATGGAGCCAGTGTCGCTCAGTGGTGGTTGTATGTTGGATCGTCTCTCGGTTCATACGACATCTATAACCTCCCTCAAGGCACCTCGACGAGTCGCACTGTCACCGGTCTGCCGACGAACGGAAGTAGAGTTTATGTGCGCTTGTGGTGGTACCGGTCCGGCAGTTGGGCGAATCGGGACTATACCTACACGGGGGCATCGTCCAATGGAACACTCAATGATCTAGCGGTAGATCAATTTAGCCAGAAGACTGGGACAATTACGGCGGGTAGAACGAACAATTTTTACGCCGAATTTCGTATTCGTAATACGAGTTCTTCGCGTAGTGTGCGTTTAGAAGATGCTGCATTAGCTATCGTGTCTGCCAATAATAGTAACCACAATTTTGACTGTTGGCGCAACGGTTCTTCTTCTGGACTGAGTTTACAGCCAAGCGGTAGATTACCAATAAGCAGAAAAAACTGTGCGATTTATAATGCTGGTACCTTCCACGTTGAAGTGCGCTTGAAGCTCGGTGGACAGTGGCAAACGAAATATCGTGGGCCATCATTTACTGTCCAAGGTTCACTCGTTTATCCCGTTGCTGGGCTACCAGGCGATACTTCTTGCCCAAGTGATGTTGGGGAATCTCGGAGACAGAATGGGTTGCCTAGGAGTTGGTACACAGTTGTTTGGGGTGGAAAGTATAATGGAAATTGGAATCAAAGGTGTAAAGGTAGTGGGGGGCATCCTGGTGTAGATATTAGAGTATCAAGTGGTACACCAGTTCGTGCAATTGGTATAGGAACAGTGCATCAATCTTATGACAGCACAAGTTGGGGAGGATTGATTGTTATTAGGCATGATATTTCTGGAATTAACGAGCCTGTTTGGTCAGTTTATGCTCATTTAAAGCGAAGAGATGTCAATGTCGGCGATGAGATAAATGCAGGCCAGCCAATTGGCTTAAGTGGCGGCGCACTTTCTGATCCAAATCATGGTAATTCTACTGGTCCGCATTTGCACTTTCAGATAGACAAAGGGAATGATTTTCTTTATCCCTACTGGCCAGCAAGAAACGACGGAAATTCTGTTGATCCAAATTTATCAGATAATACATATGATCCTCTTCAATTTATTGAATCTCATTAGCCGGTAAAGGTTGAAAGGCAGAGTCATTAGGCTCTGCTTTTTTCGCCCTTATTACTTACTATTGGGCGCTACCCTTTCTGTCGTATCAAAATGACACATACAACTAAAACGGCACTATTTTTTTCCGTACAATGGCAAGTATTTTTTTGTCTCATTTTTTCAATCAACATTACAGCTGCCGCCGACATAAACCTAACACTATCTACTCACAGCATTGATGAAAATGTCACTGTAACGGTAGAAAATTCGTCCAAACAAGCCGTCAATATTTCTGCCGTTTATATCGAACTAGACGGCAAGAAATACGATGCTTTGACTCAACCATCTATTCCCGCTTTTTCCAATGAACAATTTGATTTTCAAGTAAAACTGCCCAAACTACCAGGCAGTTACGCCTTGATAGCAACGGTGCGTTATTTTAATGAAGAACGATTACTCTCATTAAAGCACGTTGGTATCTTCAACTACCAAGAAACAGCGTTCTCTGAACGCCAATGTTTTCTTGAAGAGGGCATAATAGAAGGCACCGAAGGCAAAGTATTATTGAAAGGAGAGTCACTGGACTCCTGGCGATTAATAGTGCCTGACGAAATTAGCATAGTATCCACTAAAACCAACATCCAAGAAAAATTCTTTTATCTCAAAACAGAAATAACCGGACTTAACAACAAATACCCCTTATTTGCGATAGCGACTACTGAACACAATGGCAAACACAGCATCGCTCTCTGTGAAAGTGGACTTTTTCTTAAAGACTATTACGAAAAACAAATTTCAACGCAGCGTGGCAAAATACCTTCGCTTGCCCTTATTGTTCAAGCCCTACTTAGTTTCGGCTTATGCGCCTACCTCTTATTAGGCAAACTCACTGAAACCCGATTAATCAACGCCCTTGGCAAATATGCAAGCCGTATTTTTTTCATTAGCATTTTTTATTATCTACTCAAAAACTTTGATGCTTGGCTAGAACAATCTTTAACGTATATCACTTGGGAGTACTACGTTTTCTTTGCCGAAGCGTGGATAAGCAATTTACAAGGCTCTAATTATCAATACTTTTTTAATTTTTTTGTAGATGCTTACTTGCTGATTTGCCTATTATTGATTTTTCCCTATTTCTATTTTTTCGATGCCGATAAACCGTTAATACAGGACAAATATATTGCTGCGTTTAAAACCCTTTTATCTATTTTATCTATCCTAAGAACGCGCCGCCTATATTGGAATAGCTTAAGTAAATTAGGCTTTCTCACGATGGGAGTAAAATTATTCTTTTTACCCTATTTAATATCATGGGTTATTAACAATACGATCCATCAAACTAACCTGACGAATGACATCACTTGGGACTTATATACCATTAACGCCTACCTGGTGGCTTTGTTTATTTATGTAGACACCGTCATCTTTGCGACTGGCTATTTAATAGAATCAAAGTTTTTGAAAAATGAAATTAAATCCGTTGAACCCACCCTATTAGGATGGATTGTTTGCCTTTGGTGTTATCCACCGTTCAACACGTTTTCATTCACGATTTTTGACTATCAAATGATAGACATCTACCGACAATATCCACAATGGATACTGGCGATAATGACTTGTATTATCACTGGATTATGGGGAATATTTGCATGGGCTTCTTTGAGTTTGGGCTTTAAAGCGTCTAACCTAACTAATAGAGGGATTGTGACAAAAGGACCTTATCGTTTTGTGAGACATCCCGCTTATTCAGCGAAGTTGCTGATTTGGTTGATTCAATTAGTATTTTTTGGTCAATATATGCTGGGGTTATTTATGGGATTTGTGCTAATCTATTTTTTAAGAGCTTGGACAGAAGAAAGACATTTATCGCAGGATACCGCTTACCTAAAATATAAATCTCAAGTACGGCGGTGGTTTATTCCTTATATGATTTAAAGCAATCTATTCGGTACAAGGGATTGACGAAATCAACGGATAAAATTCTCTAAACCTTATTATCATCCGTTTATTCCGCTAATCCGTTATACTAAGGAGAGACATGATGAAAACAAGCATTTTAGTCACAACTATCAGCGGAATCGTAGTCATTGCTGGATTGATAGCGACTAATAGCAACCCAGACAAAAATAGGCAGGCTGAACCAATTATTTTAGATTCGGCTGTACGTAGCGAACACATTGGCACGATACCGAATACAGTCTCGCCTACCTTGTCTAAAGACAAAGCCTTATCGGACACGCATACGGGAAAAGAGCGTTTACGGCGCCGACAGGAGTTAGCTCATACGGTAAAAAAGCAACCCGCTTCTGAGATCAAAAAGGCTTTTTTGGGAAACGATCCCGTTGATGACTTAGAACAAGCATTCTATCAAGATGAGCTACAAGATATTGAAAAAGCGATAGACATAGCGGCTCAGTGTGTAGAATGTATTCCTCGTTTAAAGGAAATCTTAGAACAGGAAAGCGCAGACAATCAGCTCCGTTTTTATGCTGCCCAAGCCTTAATCAAATCGGGTGACGGTGAAGCGGCGATGCTGGTGCTAAAAGAAATTATGAACGCCAATTCACTTGAACTTCCTGAGTTAGAAGACGGCTTAAAACAAGCCTTTGTCCAACTGGATTCCGTAGAGGCTGTTAATACACTGATTACAGTTTTATTAGATGAACAAGCATTGGATTCAGACGCACCCATTCCTGATGACATAGAATACATGGTATCCAAAGTCATTATAAATATGTCTGACAGACAAGATGTAGCTTACAATCTGGCACAAGAATACCATAACGCATCGACACCAGAAGAGAAAGAGCGATTACTGACTATCGGACACCCTGAAATGAACGCCTTACTGGTAGTAGATGCCTATAAAGAAAACAATGTGGAACAGGCAAACAAACTCTATAATCGACTGGTGAAATTGGATGATCCGGCTGTTATTGATGGCATGATGCTCATTGCTAAAAACCAAGACATGTTTCCATTGGAAGACATTGCCGGCTACACTTATGATTGGGTGAGTGAACATAAGAATGATACCACTTTATCGATGCTGGTAAATTATATAAGCGATTTTGACTCTACTTCCGAAGAAAGAGTCATTGCCGCTTATGGGATAGCAGCAACTAGGGAAGATGACAAAACAATAACCGCTTTGATGAAAGCATGGGAACATTTAGAGGCTCCTATTGTTAAAGATCATCTGAATGCTTTGGCGACTATGCCAGAGTTATTTTCAGGCAAATCCAAAGGAGTAAACTAGCTGTTCGAGACTTTATCGCTCCAATCCAAAAATAGGTAAAAAACCTTGTATTACCACCAATCATAACTAGGTTTGATGTTTTAGCCAGGTAGCCAGGTAGGGTGGGCAACGTCTTTTACCACCAACCATAACTAGGTTTGATGTTTTAGCCAGGTAGGGTGGGCAACGTCTTTTTGTTGCCCGCCATTAAGGAATGGTGGGCAAGCGGGCGGATAGATCGCGGATAAAGTCAAAGATCGTGGCGCCCGCTTACCCACCCTACCTGACTTTGCGTCCATTTTGGCTGCTTTTAAGTTTGAGACTTTAAAGTTGAGACATCATGCCAGTCATTTCGCGTTGAGGATGAAGTTTTATGTTAGGGGGTTGCAGGCTGGTTTTGCTGAGTTGCGGGAGCTGGGTGCGTAACGTAAGTTAAAATAAATTGGCATATTTTATAATAGTTTACTTGAACTCCGCCCTAAAATCACCCCCTCATCACTCCGCAAGTCAACCGATTCTCCAAGTTTCTCTCCCTGTCGATCAAGATGTGTCGAAAGCAGTATGCTAGAAACGCCCCTCATTTCCACGGGTAGTATCCACGTTTTAGGATACGGGGTAAAATTAAGTGCAATAATAATGTGTTCATTATCTTGCAAACGGCGGTAAGCAAAAATGCCTTCTGGCGCATAGAGAGAATAATGGTCTCCAATACTCAAGGAAGGTATACTACGACGAAGCTTAATGAGCGCGTGTGTGAGGGAGAGCATGGAATCAGCTTGATCACGCAAACTGGCGACATTCACTTGTTCGTAATCATCGGCAAGACGCAACCAAGGTGAAACGTCTGCTTGGCAAAAGCCGGCATTGGGGCTGCTATCCCATTGCATCGGTGTGCGTTCCGGATCGCGCCCTAAACCTAAGTTTGGAGCCGATTTTTCCCAAGGGTCTTGGATTTCATCTAGTGGTATGTCAACATCCGCCATGCCAATTTCATCACCATAATAAAGGACGGGGGTACCACGCAGGGTGAGTAAGAGCATCATTCCCACCCGTGCTTGAGCCGCGCCTACTCGACTAGCAAAACGATGATTGTCATGATTGCCCAACACCCAATTGGGCCAAGCACCTTCTGGTAGTAAGCTTTCATAGTGATCGACAAGCCCATGCATTGCTTCGGCATTCCAAGGAATAGAAAATATACCGGCATTTAAGGGGAGATGAATTTCATCGTTATGCCCATAATGTTTAACGACTTGTTCTGTTGATAAGTAGATTTCACCGTACAACATACGTTCATCATATTCATCGACCACTGCACGCACCCAGCGATTAAATTGATGAACTTCGGGTAAGTTCTTGGTATATTTTTCAATTACCTTCATGGACGGGTCCATGCCCTGGTGCCAATCTGGATTGGGTGGATTGTCACGAAAGAGAGGGTCATGTAAGACCCGATAACAGGCATCAACACGAAAGCCATCAATCCCACGTTCTAACCAGAAGCGAAGTATATCTAGCATGGCCGCACGTAATTCAGGATTATGCCAATTAAGATCAGGTTGTTCCTTGAGAAAATAGTGCATATAATACTGCCCAGTTTTCTCATCCCATTTCCAAGCAGTTTCACCATCAAAACGATTGAGCCAGTTGTTGGGCGGCCCTCCATCGGGGGCAGGATCACGCCAAACATACCAATCGCGCTTTGGGTTATCACGCGACATACGCGATTCCATAAACCAAGGATGCTGATCCGAAGTATGAGCCGGCACATAATCAAGAATAATTTTCATGTCATGCACATGAACAGCTTCAATCAGGGCATCCATATCGGCAAGTGTACCAAAAATATTCGCAATATCAGTATGATCGCTGATATCATAGCCAAAGTCAGCCATCGGTGACGGGTAACAGGGCGATACCCAAATCACATCTATTCCTAACCACTGTAAATAGTCCAATCGTTGCATAATACCGGGCAAGTCACCAATACCATCTCCATTATAATCCTGAAAACTACGCGGATAGACTTGATAAATGACACAGGTTTGCCACCATTCGTTCTTATAAGTCATTAAATTTATTTTACACCTCGAAAAATAGATTTTCTCTTTAAAAAAATTTCCCTAGAACGCCCAATAATCGCATCCAATTCCTTTTTCGTCTCGGATTCGGCGCCATAAACAAAAGCCAGGTAGGGTGGGCAACGTCTTTTTGTTGCCCGCCATTAAGGAATGGTGGGCAAGCGGGCGGATAGATTGCGGATAAAGTCAAAGATCGTGGCGCCCGCTTACCCACCCTACCTGACTTTATCATCTCCAAAAATTCAGCGTCTATATTGACTGAAAGCGATTGTGGTAAAGTCAATAACGCACCTGGCGTGCCGAGATATTTTAAGTGCAGGAAATAGTTGTCAACTTCCTGTACGCGCTTCTCAAAATCTTCAATGACTTTTTGCATATTGATCCCTCAAAGCGTAGGCAGTTTATCGAGTCCATTGATTCTCATCAATAAGTCTAACCGAGTTTCAGGGCGAACGTTTTCCAATAATAAAACGATCCGAGTACCACGGCTTTCAAATTTTCCCCGCTCTAAAGGTGACAAATCCGAAAACCGAAAGCCATTACACTTTGAAAGCCTTTCAAGGTTTTGTAACTGAATGTCATTGTTCAGAAACGCATCCAGGGTGGTGAGCCGTTGAACACCGTCGAGCAGTTCCCATTTTTCTTCTTCAATCTTGATGGCAAACAACTCGGATATAGGTAAATCCAGCAATACAGATTCAATTAACCTCATGCGCTTTTTGTCTGTCCAAGCAACATGGTGTTGATTTTCAGGGATATAAATTTCCCCATCACGTAACATTTGCACCGTATAACCCACCGTCAATCCAAGGGTGGTGTAATTCATTTGATTTCGCGTTTGCCAGATTTGTTCTCCGGCTTGTTCTACGGCTTCAGTATTCATCATTTTAGTGATTTATCCTCAATTGAATTTGGTTTTTTCTGACAAGCTGTCATAATACAACAAGATTTTCTAAGCGATAAACCCATTTATCAAAATGCGGACATTCTTGTCTTAATTTGTTTAAGCCAATCGCTTCACTAATTAGACTACCATGTAATACCTTGTCATAATGTGAATATAATGCGCCTAAACGTTTAGATGGTGCCGTATTGACACCATCATTGATGTGTTCTGGTGTTGAATATTGGTGACGAATCTGATGCAGTTTTTCTAATTGGCTTGGTGCATCAAGTGTCAGCGTGACACACTCGTCTATCGCTTGCACATCTGAAAATAGTAATCCTTCAAATTCAAATAATTGAATGTAAGGGATCAATTTTTCATGATTGATATCGTTTTCAAACGCGGTTTCTAAACAAACGACTCGTTGCAAAGGTTCTGGCTGTTTCTGAGCTTCTTGAAACTGAGGAAAATCATTTGGTAAGCGATATAAATCAAAAAAAGTCGACAGATAAGCACTACTGTCTTCGGCTAACCAGCGTAAGACATCATTTTTGATTTTAGCGTAAGTCGTCACACCACCCCGATAATCTTTTCCAGATTTGCGTCCGGTTTTGACTCTACGCGCACAGACATAAATACCTTTCGGTGCGAAATATTCACCGAGAATATCACGCACAAATTGTTCCTCGCAGTGCCCTTCAACCACGATATTGAGACGAATCATCGTGTTGTCGGCCTCCCACCAATGACATTTTTTTCCCAGAGTTCGCCCAAACTATATTCATCTAACCAACTTTTCAATTTTTCTTCCTCAAGACGGCGAAAAACCGATTGCCCATTTTCCCTATCGACAACAATCACATCTTCAACCTCAAATTCATCAAGCAAATTCAACGATTGGGTTGACACAATGAGTTGGCAACGTTGTGAAGCGACTCGAAATAATCCCGCTAATACCGAAATGGCATAAGGGTGTAACCCCAGTTCTGGCTCATCAATTAAAATGGTTGTGGGCATTTGCGGTTGTAACAGCAAAGTCGCTAAACACATAAACCGCAAAGTGCCATCCGATAAATCGTTAGCAATAAAAGGATAGTCACTCCCTTTTTCCGTCCATTCCAATTGGATTTTGTTTGGATTTTCAGGATAAGCCCTGAGATGAAAATCGCCAAAAAACGGCGCGACTTGCCGGATAGTTTTGAGGATGAGTTGATAATGTTTAGGGGAAGTTTGTTTGAGTTTGTACAAAAAAGCTGCTAAATTACCGGCATCATGGCGCAATTTTACATTATCATTAATGGCTTGTAAGCGTTTGACATTGGCAGTGTCACTGGTGTCGTGGAAATGATAAACCGCACAGTCTGCTAGTGTGGACATAAGGCTGTCACCCTGTGGGGAGGCGGGCACCAAACTTTCGGTATGACTACCGCCCAAGTTGATTGGCGCATCTGGTTGAAATTGCATCAATTCTTTTACGAATATAAATTTATTATCAACTGCCGGTTCTAAGTCAAAACTATAACCATTTGAACAAAAATACAAATTTGCTGATAACACAGCAGTTTCTTTGCGCCCATAATGCAAAAATGAATCAGCACCGCCTTGTCTGGCAATGTGCAATTGTAATTCTCTTTGTGTCAATGCCTGAAGCATCCTAAAAAAAGCCATCAAGTTACTTTTACCAGCACCGTTGGCACCAATGAGTACGTTAAACGGCAAAAGCGGCAAATCCAGCTTGGCAATGGATTTAAATCCGGTTATTCTCAAACGCGAAAGTGATGACATGATTCCAGTTCTTAGTTATCAGTTAGGTTCAAAAAAATAACTTATAAAAAATGTAAAATTATGCGTTACGACGCACCGCCTAAAGGCTTGACTCATAAAAAATGAATAGCTAAGTGTAAACGAAAGCCGCACGAAATTGGAGGGAGAATAACGATGTCCGATGACGTTCTAAAACGTTTTGAGATTGAACTGCCGTTAACTGAATTGAAAAAGGATTTAGTGAGTCAGCCAGGTAGGGTGGGCAACGTCTTTTTGTTGCCCGCCATTAAGGAATGGTGGGCAAGCGGGCGGATAGATCGCAGATAAAGTCAAAGATCGTGGCGCCCGCTTACCCACCCTACCTGACTAGCCCAATAATTTGTGCCTATATCTCTCAAAGCTCTGCATTCTTCGAGGCGATTCTTTGGCTTTTAGACAGTCGCTAAACGTTGATTATGGCATGCCATCGCCTTGTGATAATCCCCTAAAGAATCGGCTTAGGGCCGCAATATTTTTCCTCTCTTCGTTTTTACCGAAATAACTCTTTTAAACGAGCTGGGCTCTTTGACGGGGGGGGCGCAATTTGCTTGCTTTTGCTAGCGCAGTTTGGGTAAAATGGCGCGCGTATGCCTTGGTGCTGCGCGTGGCGGTTCCGCCGGCCGCTACTAGGGCGATATTTTCTGGGATCTTTCGCCTCGGGCAGCACCTCGCTCCGGCTAGCGAATCGAAACTAGCG
>Ga0209780_1000415_pt1 | contig 22342 bp, 20 predicted proteins | sample WorMetexBAHAMAS2_FD_187384 | JGI IMG/M metagenome (GOLD analysis project Ga0209780, IMG submission 187384) | Marine gutless worms symbiont microbial communities from Max Planck institute for Marine Microbiology, Germany - Inanidrilus exumae... | ecosystem: Host-associated > Annelida > Digestive...
GTAACAGATGCAAATGAGCCCTCGGTCACAGTCAGTTCAAAGAGTTTAATCTCTTTACAGCCTAGACGTCTGCAACCGCGGCGACCTTTGAAGTCACGAGCTCAGCCGGTGGCTGCACTCATGACAAAGACTGCGCCAGTGCTCCACATAAAATTCACCGCTATCACGTGGCCACATCCGTGAGCTCTCTACTGTGTGGGGAGTGCATGATGCTAACACACAACATTCTGAGCATTATTTTCTGGGTGATCCTATCTTAGCCAGCTGTCAGCCTGATTTTCTTTTGTCATTTCTTCTTAATCTGTGCATCCTCCCTGGACAACAAACATCACAATTTTAATGGAGTTACCTTTGGTAAGTCGTTCACACACGCGACTTTGTGACTCATTTATTGCAAAATATGATGCTACACATGTTAAATAATTCTTTTCACGCATGTGCAATCATCCAAACAAGCAGACGGACGTTACATACCTCCTCCAGCGTCTTCAGATTCTTTATCTCACTCTCGAGCTGGCATATTTTCTGCTGGGCCAGACGCTCAGAACGGCTCAGCGCTTCCAGCTGCTGTTCAAGATCTCGCACCATACGATGCAAGGCATCGCGGTCGTCAACAGCAGCAGACTTTGTCTGCAGTTGGTCCGTCAGCTTCTGGTTTGTCTCATGTGCTTCGACAAGCTCTGCCTCTAGAACTTCCAGTCGCTACAAAAGTACAACCATTAATACAGCAATATTAACAAGACTTGGCCCGTACAGGACTGACAGTCAACTCTCCAAAACAGAATTTCTGCCAAATTCAAAGTCGAGTGACACAAAAACTAGGCCGAACATCAAAAATCCGGCCCAACCTAATTTAGATATTGTGCCCTAGTTTAACAATCCGTGGTCAGTTGCCAGCTCCCATTGTAAATGACGAAGGAGATAGCTTTTGAATATCATCGAACTTCAAACTTTGAAGAGCTCGTGACCTTGACCTTGGATCGGGTCATACTGCATACCGTCGTGCTACCTACATACCAAATTTCATTAAAATCGAAGAAACTTTTTGAGAACAGACAGACAGACGTACGTACGTACGCATGTACAGACAGATGGACAGACGAACGGACATTTGAGACTGGCTTTATTAAGTCAACTCTGTCAAAGAGTCGACCTAACAAGTGGCTCAGCTATCTTGCAACATGCTATGTCAGTTGTCACTGCTGCACAACTGTATGACGAAAAATCCCGTTTGAAAAAGCTTGTAATAGGTGAATAACCTTCAAGGTCACTCTTTCATCTGAACTGCCACTATTCAATAGTCATATATCACTTCCTATTAGTGCTCTGTAACAGCAACGTCACTATCTTCTTCAGTTTCCGAGATATTACCACACTTACAGTGTATGTGACTACCTATGACCTTCAGACGTCCTTCAGGTTCAACATGACAGTCAAAATTACAAGCTATGTGCCCTTTCTGATTCACGCATAAACACACTGCAGTTAATACATACTGTATTGACTGATGTATGCAAGTTAGAAATGTTTAAAACAGCATAAGTGACCTTCAAAGTTACTCAAGGTCATTGGTATTGATGCCATTTGATAGGCTGGACTGGAGTCACCATGGCGCCAGCCCAGCCAAAACTGCTCTGGTGTGCAGCAGTAAGCCCACATCATAAATGGGCTGCATGTCCCAGCTACCATGTGGGTAGTGCATGACACGGCATGCAATGAATAAGTTAGTTAGTTGGTTGGAGTTTAAGGTCCCCTTTCAGCACATATATGGCTATATCAGAGAGGAAAGGTCAGGGGTGGAGAGCTATCCCTACCCAGTGAAGGAAGGCCAGCTATATATTAACCTCAACCCTGGCCGCCTTTCTGTTCAGCAGCCACCCAGAAAGGGAAAGGGATCGAGCGGCTGATTTAAATTATTATGCTAGCGCCTACAACACTGGAAGACAACTATCACAATGCGAGACAAAACTAAATCAAATACAACATAAAGCGAGACTACTTAGGAGACAACAAAATTGATTTACCCAGAAAAACCGTCCATTTGCCGCAATTATCACCAAACGCAGATATGTGCTAAAATAAGAAATGAGTAAGTAATTCACAACCTGCTGTTGTTGACGAGCTGTTCTGCATCGTGCCTCAAGGTCCGTCTCAAGCTGTCTAACTATCTCTCGCAGTTCAACAATCATCGCTTGGCTGGATTCCACTTCACTGTCTAAGCGCAACTTCACCGACTCAAGATCATCATAGCTTTCAGTCTTCTCACGTAGCAGCTGCTCCAAGTCTTCAATCTACATATCATCCAGCTCCACTGGTTTTAAATGGGCTGTACCACGCAGTTATAAATCTTGAGGAATTCTCACATTCACTAGAAATTAACAATTAACTTACATACAAAATCTCAGATTTACACTTAAAACATGTCACAGCATACGACAGTGTCATCTAGTAAATATTGCCCAATACTGTAGGAGACCAGCATCTCCCTTTGTGGTAGTGACGGTCAAGTGTCGTAAATAAAGTCACGTGTTTGCTGCCATGGACGGTTGTGCCGTTTCCAGGTGAACGTGTGTTACGTGGTTGCTTACTGATTTTCCTCCTCCACTTCTTCAGGATGAGAACTTCTATGGATTAGTGGAAGAAGGTTTTATGGCAAAGCACTAAAGAAAGCCCAAAGCCATGACCCCCAACTAGCAACAGTTGGTTGGTGGGTTGGTTGGGATTTAACAGTGCTTTTAACACATTTCAGGTCATATAGCACCTTGAAAGTCATAATGTATTGTAAAATATTACAATTTAACTAGCAACGGTGGCCATCGGGCAACAATAATGGTGATTTGCACTAATAAAGAAACAGGCATCACATAGGCCATCAAATTACTAAATGATCGCACTTTCTCCTGGTGTTAATCATATTTGAGCAGTATATCAATGCAATTATTCGCAGCATAAAGAATCATGCCATACGCGGCTTTATCAGCTATAAGTTCTGTTGCAATTATCATCAATATGAAGCTCTCAGTGAAGTACACTGTGATGAGAAAGCACAAGCCAAACAGCAGCAGTATGTTGCATATTGTAATGCAGCTAAGCCACAAATATTATTATCAAGAATGCATATTATCAGTAAATTATGCAACGACAACAGTAAGGCATTAAATGACCACGTGGCTCAGCTGGTGTATAGGAATAGATCTCCATATACTGCGGCATATCAGTGGTTATAACAGCAAGTGTAACTAAGACCAAATTGGCAACACCCATTCACACCTTGGCAGTATTTGTCATCCACTTTCTCGCCTGCAGCATATTCCCAGTTATGGGTGGTAAAGTTATGGCTGGTAGACCACACATCTTCCATGATCTGTCACTATCTTCTCTGCTTTTACAGTGGCTCCATATTTAATTGCTCAATGACAGCAGCACAGTGGACGCGAATAACGTGCATATGGCTTCATAACTAAAGATCCAACCCATCACTTAGTCTTACTCCCAGTATATTTAGTCTTCGCTTAACCAGCCTAGTTACTCCATGTTATCCCTAGAGGCCTGTGGAGCAGCTCTTTTCACGCTGGATGTCCTTCCAACAGCATCAGAGCATCATTGAATGTCGAAGCTATGACCGTGATATTGTTTCTTACCAGTGTTACATCGTTGTCACCGTAAGAAAAATCAAACACAACAACAAATACGGATCAAGCATTGTTGGTCTGCTGAAAATCACTGAGAGTGTAAACAATTAAAAACCAATTTTATCAGAATCAACTGAACGTATAGGAGCCAGAATCATCAGCTCAGCAAAAAAACTCCAATGTACTGTGTACAGTAGTGCTCGGAAAAAATCAAACCAAGCGAAGTGAATAAAAACTGATAAGAAACCAGAAGTAATGCTAGAATTTTGATGCCAGTCTGTAATAGCCACTGATATCAGCTACCCTCAGCAAAATCATAACATAGAACTAACGTGACTACAAAGGACGTCCTAAAGTTAATGAATTTCTACAATATACAGTAAAGTGCCAGCCACTACGCTAATTAATGTATAACTGAGAAAACGGTGGAATGCAATCTCTCAATCCCGAGTTTCTCGTAAGATGGCCAATTGTTTGAAAAGCCTAAAAAAACGCAACCGACATACAAGGCATTAAACTGCAGACTGGAACGTGCAACTGATGCTCTGCTGGCGATGAGTAATCAAGACACAGCGGCTGCATGTGTACACGTGGCAAGCAGATGATCATGTTAGATCATGCAAGCCAACTGACCACTGGTCAGTCTATCAGCTGGCCACTAGTCAGTACAACACAAACCTGACAGCTAGCTGACTCCCACACACGCAGTGAATCACGTGACTTTGACGGCGACAGCTCTGCATCCTACCATGGCGGAATTGGGGCATTTGTGTCAAAACTATGTGCAGTAGTAATAACTATAATGATAATAATAATAGTAATAATAACAATATGAGTGTGCCAAATGATAATAATAGTAATCACAATAATCATGATATCACTATTATTATTACTGGCCCGCCTACACAGTGTAGGGGGCCAGACTAGTAATGGTCGCTGGTGTCTGTCGTCGTCATCTGTAACGCTGTCGGCAGGCCGGCCGGCCGGCCGCCGGGCGCATAGGCGGTCAGGCAGCCAACATTCCATGGCGGGCCAGTATGGTTACGTCCCTTCAAATTCGGGTCTGCTTTTATCTTGCATGATAATGTGGATGCAGAGCCGAAAATGTTATTCCTCTAGTGAATTCTTCCTATTGTTAGCTGTGAACTCACTCTCACCTAGGTTAAGTCAAGGTGAATCATCATGCCAAATATCTAATTCAATGAACTTTGTTTGAAAGTTATCATATGAACACATGCATATGACTGATTGATCACACTACATGCTCTAACAACATAATACTAACATTGTTGGCCACACTCTTCAAAATGCTAAAAAAAAACAGTAGAAAAAAACAGAAAATGTTTTACCATAATTTTCCGTTTTTTTCTATGTTGCTTTTTACAGAAAAAAATAAACAAAATAGCATGCACATTACAAACACCAGTCGACCGAAACAGTGTAATAAATATGAGAAGCGATAACTGTAAATGGCAAAACTAACACTGATCAAACCAATCACCCATAAATATGTGAAAAGCAGCATTAGAAAAATGCACAGAAATGGCTTACACTTAAGAAACTGACACACTAGTACCTGAAAATAACATGTGGAATATAAAAGAAGGTTGGATGACGAAAATAATGTTATGAATACAGCGCAACACAGCAAAATCGTTCGACACATAATGCCAAGAATGCCCGGCTATGGCAATAAAAGCACTTTGTCGTACCTCTGTTCTAAGTCGCTGAGTCATTTCTTCCTTCCTGTCTTTGTCCTTGAGGAGATTCTCCAGCTGTGTGATTTTGGAATTGTAATCATCACGCTCTTGTTCACGCTCCGCCGTATGATACTGATACAGCATTGACAAATCATAATCAACAGTCATCTACGAGTTAAAGGTTTTATGTCCCACCCGACACAAAATAGGTCACCTCACTTCCCAGCCAATCTCTCGGCTTAGAACTGAAAAACTAAATGTAGTACAAAAAAGCAAACATGCATCCATAACAAAATATACTACAACTCAAACTAATCAACAAAAGACTAAAGCCAGGTTTGGTCACCTCTTACGACATCTGGCCTGGAAATGGAAGTGGCCTACTCTTGACGAAGTAGACAAGTAAGGAAGTAAATAAGTAAGGAAGAAAGTAAGAAAGTAAGCAAATAATTTATATAGTGCCGGAATCAACAAATAAATAAGGAAGCATTACAACCTCTGAGCCCGTATGGGGTAGTCATTATACTGCATTACTTACCGACAACTGGCTATCGGGTTAGAATTTAATACAAACATTTATACTGTGCAGACCAGTGTTATTTTACTATAGAAAAAATTCTATTCCACTTATTATTCAGTTGTACACAAACGAATTTCAAATTTCATTTCAGTCTCAGCTCTCAATTACATAATGATTTTACTTACACTTTAACTTCAGTTCTCAAATAATTTACTTATAATTTCAGTTCCTAACTGCATAGCAATTTCACTTAAACTTCAATTTCAGTTCAAAAATATTTCTAATTAATGTCACTTCTTTTACAGCAATCCTCTATATACTTAATGCTCTATATATTTAACAGTCAACTGTCACATGCAGTGATAGTCCTCACAGCATATGATCAATTGCACATTGCACATTCATGGCAATTAAATAAAAGAAACTCAGCAGTTACAGAGGTTACTTAAATTTTTCCCCACAAATAATAACGACGCATCGCACTCCTTTCTAATTTAAGCATCAACAATGCAACACTGTGATTTGCCAATCTGTTCATTGTAGTTGAAGTAATTTCAAATCAAACTTTCCCGTTTGTGCCCACAAACGTTTTAGCTAAACTCATTATTAAAAATTACAATACTGGTTTGGTATCTCATGCATGTCAGCAGTAAACGTTAAGAAAGCTTATCTATAGCGGAAAGCTGGTCATCTTCTGCTGTTTTCCACTGGAGACCATTTGTTCAATATATGGTGATAAACAACCACGTGCACAAATCAGAGATGTGCGGATGCGGACACGTCACATCCGCTTCTGTGGACGCGTCCGCAAGCTTTTCGTACGTCCGCGGATGGATGTGGATGCAACCTTGCGTGTAGCTGCAGACGTGCAGAACGCGGACGCAGTGGTCGACACACTGACGTGTCCTCCAAAGGTTGTCAATTGTGTGATGCACATAGTGCACGTAGTCAATATCTTTCTTTCTTATCTGTCAATATCTTTTATTTTCAGTTTCGACTACACAATCAACTAACCGCTCTGTAATCTGCATAATTCATTAAATCGTAACATCTCTCATTCCTTTCGCACTGACATTTTTAGTCCATGAGAGATCTGACAACACTGCTGACACTGCTGATGGTAAGACTGGATTCCAACCGTCTGCAGACTGGAACACGGCCGCCTGTCATTGGAGCTGCAGATACGGGCGGTATTTCTGCGGACGTGGACGCTAAAATATTCATGTCCGCACATCTCTACCACAGCTCCATGCCCTCTGTGCCATGCCAACACTGGAGGGACAGAGAAAATTTAATCATACATATCTGTGGAGCTCTTCAATATTTAAACAAAAATATATACCAAAAGTAGTAAATTTCACATAACATTTCAACACTTACTTAACTATAACGTTCTGTTACGAACTTAAAAAACAACTATTGCCGAGATTACTTTCTTTGGATCACGAGCGGTGTGCATCTGCTGTGCAGTTATGGTTTGGTTTCAGAAAATTAAAAAAATTAACAGATTACAAATATTGTCACAAAACCTGAGCCACAGTACAAAAAAGTGGTACATTTACAGAGCTGAATTATGAAGTACCTCAATAAACTGTTTATCGGACTTCAACTGCTTCTCCAGAGCATCAATCTTCTGGCGGTAATCTTCAACCACGGATCGGTGCTCTTCGACAGTACGCTCTAGCTGAGCTTGCAGCTCCTCGGTGGTAGATTCCAGACGCCGAATGTCAGAGTGAAATTGCTGACGCTCTTGATCCATCCGTTTCTTCACGCTTCGCAACTCCTCGCCAAGTCGCAAGTTCTCTTGCAGCAGACCTGCAATGTGTAGCACGTTTTCAACATCTCAACTTATTTAACCTCTGCCAAATATGATTAAAGAACCGGCATACAGAGTGATGCAAAAACACCGTGAGCCAAAACTGGCGCGACTACATGAAATGCTGATAGATTTTCCAAACTTTTTCGCCATCAGCCTCTGCAACTAATCTGGCACACAGTGACCGTTAAAAATCCAACCACACTTTACACGTGTTGTCACACTACCTTGTGAAAGTACCTTCACCTTTTTGACTAACAGTGACGAACAGCCCGGTGTTTACCGCACCACCCAATATGCATATAGTGCAAAATAAGCATTGCCATAAGTGCAGAAAGCGATAAAAGTCTGGTTCTAAAAATGCATATTTACAGTCTATTAGCTAAAGCAATTCCTTGCAAGAATCAGAAGATCTGCTGGCATATTCTTTCATTGGGTAGGACTACTGACTGCAAAAACTCCAGAAGCAAGTGACATCTGTAAACTTGGAACAACGTGCACATGCATGAGACTACACAATGAATAATGTAATTATCTGCAGTAAATGAAAAGCAGCAGCACAGTATGATCTGAACCATACTAACAGACAAAGCAGTCGTGGCTAATTATACTGCTATCTAGTATACAAAGGTGCCGCGGTGGCACAATGGGTACAGCGTTGGACTTGTGATCAACAGGTCGTGGGTTCAATTCCAACTTGGGGAAAAAGCTGCGTAACAATCTTGGACAAGTTGTTCACACCTATGTGCCTCTGTCACCAAGCAGTATAACATGGTACCGGTCTAGAGGCAGTGTTGCTCTGTGGCTGCAAAGGTAACCACAGGCCTGGCAGAAAGTAATGGCAGCCTACCACTGGGTGGATGACCTACGGGCTAACTGCCTGTACACTGGGATCAGCTCTGGGCCCAATGCTCGGTAACGAGTATGGGAAGCCTTTACCTTTTACTAGTACACAATGGTATCAACCACTACAACATAACGTACTCTGTCGTTATTAACACTGGTTTCTCCTTAATTTACCTACATATTCACTGCGTCATCCTACGTTCAGTAAATTATCAATACACAGAATGCCAGCTGACTAGCCCCCGTGTTTATTTAGGTTCCACCTCACGTACTCAACCAATCAATGTCTGCAACAAGTTGTGAGTGAATCTCTTCAAGCTCTCAAGACTTCTCACCAACTCACGTGAAGCATCCCACACCGCAACAATACTCCCAGCCTCCTAATTTAGCACGTCTCCATTCCTAAAACCATGTGTAAACTCTATTCTGTGAAAGAAATTACTCTTATTGACTTTGTTATGTAAATGTTAATAACGATGTAAGAAAATAGTTTGTTGAGGACATAACAGCAGCAACAGCAGTGAGCAAGAAATGACATACAGCAATAGCAAGAACCCGACACCAATAAAACGCCATCAAATAGCGCACAAATACAAACTGTCAAGTTGCAACGAATCCCCACATTGCATTACCAATCAGGAATACTGACATTTTTCGTTCTGAATACCATTACTTTTAATGCGCAATAAAATTTCTCATAAACTTAGTTTCAAATTTTAGGCATACATGTCCATCTGCACAGAACACTTCTTGTCTCTGTACAATGACATAAGAAGCTGTTATGCACAATTAGCAACCATCACCAAGTGTAAAACCCAAAAAAAGATAAACAATGCATTATTCCTTTCGAGTAGTCAAAAGATCAGTTCAGGTCGAACTTTTACCAAATCTGTCAACGAAGACTATGTTGTAATATGATCAAACAAAACTAAAAACAAGTACGTCCGTCTTCGGGGACTGACGTATATCCACACATGCCGATCCTATGTCCACATGCCGCGCGATTTCACAAATGGTGCATCTCTAGCGTGACGTTTACGTCGGTGCATCTCTGCGGTAATGTTTACATGCGGGTAGGCATGGGGCGCGGCGGCGCGCGTGCTGGCCAATTCGTCCAATTTTGGGCTTCTGGGGGCGGCAAAGTTCACAAAACTTTGAGATTCCTTGCCTTGGACACCGATAAACGACCATGCAAAATTTGACACCGCCAGCTTTATCGTCGGCGGAGAAATCCGTAACCGTAAAAACAAACAGCAAACGATATAGCCACACCTTGCCTATCGGCATGTGTGAATAACTAGACACTTAACTATCAGTTAGTAACCAACAATTCTTCAAGAATGTATTTTCTCTTAGTCTTCTGTATGACGTATATAATTCCAGGTAATCAACACAGTTGCAAGTTGCAGATATAATTCAACAAAGATTATTTAATCGACATACAAAACTATAATAAATTGAAACGTGAAACCATTAACTACAGGTTAGTAACCAGTGACTCCCAAGTACTTATTGTCATACAGCAAAATATATCAGTAAGCTGCGAATCAGCCTCCTATCACGTTTGATTTCTAAGTGCAACAAACCTGAATAATCTCTGGCATCCGGTTGTGACACTACAGTGGCATTGCAAACATATCATCACTACCACTGCTACAATTTATCACCCATCATATCAACCTAAAACAGTTGAAACCGCTGCACTGTACAATTCTACTAGTTTAAATGCAATTTTCGATTTGGTTCAAACTATCATTTTAGCCATAACAAGGAAATATATTCTGTAACAAAATTCTCCGCATACTGGCGGAAATTCTGTGATAATTCTGAATACACTGTGGAATATCCATCTAATCACACACACATACACACATTTGGCTTTAGCTTCACTGGCCTATTTGTAACTTTGCAAAGGTTAAATGGGTCTTAAAGGTCTTCCAACTACTCAGAAAACTTTTGCCAGTTGCTGAAGCATGATGTTCTACAGCCTGGATGTTCTAACCAACAGCCAGCTAGCACTGTCGAAGCAGTCAGGTAAAATATCCACCTGGTCAGTGCAGCATAACACATTTTTATAAGGATGTACTAGCACTAGTGTATTTTAAACACTTCATCGCATGGTACCACTTTAATGTCTTTCTTTAACGGAAACATTTATAAATTATACCATCATATAAAATGAGAATTACAGACAACAATGTTGATGACAATAATGACATCAAGGAAAAATGGCACATGAGTTACCCAATAATACTGCACCAACAACGATGACACAGCTGTAACACACCTGCAATAATACATACCTTTACTAGCATCGTCAACATTGAGCTCCAGTGTATGCTGTTGATGAGCCAGGTCTTGTTCGCGCTGAGCTACGTCCTCTTGACTCGTCTCCAGCACACGCAGTCTCGCACGCAACCGTTCCGTCTCTTTAATCAACGCCTCGTTGCGATTCTCCAGTGACTTGAGGCATTCATCAGCGCTCTGCTTCTCAGCAATGTATCCCTTCACCAGACCTAACGAACCATCATGTGTGCCACACGGCCAACTGTAAACGTCGTACAGAATTCAATTTTGTACTTAATTTTTTACAGTTATAACACTGAAGGTGGTACAGAGAGTGCTGATAGCACCAATGAGGAGAGTTCATGTGCCTTCTCCCTAATGTGAATGAGCCACTGCCATCAACAACAGCATGCAGACCGTAAAACTTTGCTCCAATAAAATACTCCAACAACTGGAGGTGCTGACTACACAGGCTGACCAATATAATGGCCGTAAAACGTATATCAGTCTACAGTTATAAATCTTAATTTACAAATCTCATGTAATTAACATACATTATATACTTTTAATTGTAATTACTATAACAGAAGTTAATTACAAAAAGCTAAGTATCTAGAAGATTTTTACAAGTCTACATTTCAGTAATTTTAAAACATATTTTCCTACGTTTTAATATCATATTATCATATCAGCGCCTCTGAAGTTACGACCATATGGCACTATACAAATGTGTATATTATTATTATTATTATTATTGTTCTCACAGTTTCTTCTGAGCTAATCGGTTTTTGTTTTTAGCTTTTCCTTAATTTTGTTTCTGTGCCATACGCTAAACTAAGCTGGCAATATCGTCAGCTTTTGAGCGCACGTAAATATACTGTATCGTAATACCTGTATTTCTATTCTGCAAGTAATCAATCCGCAACTTTCATATATTAACAGGCAGCAACAACACAACAGGCAATATAACACAATATATGTGTCACGTGAAACCTACAGTACATTCATAATTCTGGCCACATGCAGTATACAGTGACAGCTTGTGTTTATGCTGCTTCTACAGCAACATGCAACTAATCCTAGAACTATGATACTCACCATCATTCTGCCTGCAATGAATGGCTTTTAACATAAACACGTAAAAAATATTACATGTACCTCTGTCAAGCCACCAAAAAGTTTTAGTCCGCATAGCAACGTATCACCACATTACACATAACAGTTAAATATGTAAAGTTCTGTACAAATTTCACTAATGCAAAATAAGTCTTTGTCAACAGAAGACACGTCATATCAGTAGCTTCACGTATATACTTGTCTTCAGTATTCTAAAACTTAGATTATGCAGCCGTATGGCCTACTGGTGAGACTGTTAGTATTATTACAAATGGCTACTCATTTGTCATTTTCTGCAACTGCTAACGAACTCTGCTGAACAAGCTTTCACTCACGCGGAACCAGTAGTGCACAACAACTTTCTGCAAAATGTCAGACCTGTTCTCTATTACAAGACCAATGACTAAACTATCATCTCTTAAACTCTGTTTCAACTTCAGACTTCTGTGATGCATCATTGTTTCTTTCCTCTGAAACCAGTGCAATAAAAATTTCATGATGATGATAAAAGACTGGATGCAGGAAAAAAGAAACGTCCATAAACAATGCCTTTGGATAAGGAGCTTATTCAATTTCTTTAACCTCATGAGCTGACCTATGTTGATCTATTTTCCACATTAAGCTGTTACACGATTCACCGAGATATCATTCCGACAGTCCTAAACACACACTGACTGCACTGTAGAACATGCCATTCATTCCACAGAGGTGGTCATGGCTACTGTCAGTACTCATCACGCAAACCAAGAATAACGGCCAGGCTAAGATGGAGATGAAAGATCCACAACGTACCATCAGCCTTGTAGAACTCAACCGAGAGAAATTCGCGAGTCTGTGTTTCCTGCTTCAGCTGCTGTTCGAGGTCGTCACATCTTGCTGTCAGCTCCGTCACATTTCCCTCGGCCCGCTGCAGCGACTGGCGCAGTTCGGCGTCCGCTTGACGACAGTCGTGAACCTGTCGGCTGGCGTCCATCAGCCGATCCAACAGTCTCTCGACTGATCGCTGTAGTCGAGCTGCCAAGTCTACACAGTAATAATAAATTAGCCCCGTGTGGGACTGACGGTCGACTCTTCACAACTGACGTTTCTGCCAAGTTCAAAGTCACGTGACATAAAAACAAGGACAAATATCAAAAATCGGGCCGGTCAAATTTAGATATTGTGCCCAGTTTACGAATCAGTGGTCAGATGCCAGCTCCCACTGTAAATGACGAAGGAGATAACTTTTGAAAATGAAAGGATTTCCAACTTCTAAGGTCTCGTGACCTTGACCGTGACCTTGGATCGGGTCATACTGCATACCATCGTGCATCACTCATCGACCTCTATCCACATGCCAAATTTCATTGAAGTCGAAAAAACTTTTTGTGGATGGACGGACGGACGGACGGACGGACGGACGGACGGACATTCGAGACCCACTTCATAAGGTAGACTCAAAAGAGTCGACCTAAAAACACCGCACTGTTGTTGTGGTCTGTTCATAAGCCATGTGCCATCAGCCACTGAACAACAACATGTCAGTCACGCAGGTAGGTAGATATTTGTAGCCAGTGCCAAACTTGCTCAAACAGTCACATCAGTGTCAGATGACGGCACATGACACAGTTATCACCAGTACAGGATTAGTGTCATCATTGGAAGTATCTTAGAAATGAAAGGTCGCATGTTTTTATGATACATCAGTTACAGATGTAACACCGAAATAATGAACACATGGCCAATCACTATTCTTAACAAGACGTGTTATCCTTACATGGAAATGAAAAACATGCTATCCACTACAAGTCAATCGTTCTGTGCCCTAGACATCAATAAACTGGGACTGGATGACGGATACAGAAATAACACACACATATTTTCTAGACTAAAAACATGAATCTCTGTAAGTCTATGCTATGGAACAACCGACTGGAAAGGGCAGCTGGCTTTTAAAAATACCACAGCAGCAACACTTTGACGCCCTGATGGAAAACTAGAAGCTAGACTTCAACTAGCATCAACGTGGATGCTTTTGCCACCTCGAAGGCCTGCTGTGACCTTTTGACCTTTGACCTCCAGAATCTAATCAGACCATCAGTAGGGGCTAGTGAATATTTCCTGCAAGTTTCGTTGAGATCGTTCAAGCCATTCACGAGATATCATGGTAACAAGATGTGCAGATGAACGAACGGAAGAACGCAGCGGACGAACAGCCCGAAAATGTAACGACTTCACCAACACTGGTGATCTGTCATTAGCGGTTAGTTGCAAAATGGACAACTGCAACGACAGACTGTGGTAGTTCAGACCTGAAACTATTTCCTCAGCGTCAGAGTCCAGCGAAGAACCAGTGAAGACGGTTTCGGCAAACTGCTGAGACACATCGAGGCCTTCGTCGGAGCAGACAGACATACTGCTGGTGTCTGGCTGTGCTGCTGCACTCACATTAGCTGCACACAACACCGGCATATATTACTTATAATCTCACATGTTTGCTGGCTGAATTTGGCTGGCTGGTACTTGACCACAATTTGAACATGGACAGGTTACATGCATCTGTATTAAATGTACCTACTTTATGTGTACCTGTAAATACTGTGTGTACAGTTACTAATCATTAACCTCCAAAATATTTTCTTAAACTGTCAAAACATGTCTCCTAGACTCGAGGACAAGGGCTTGATTTTCAAAAGTTCCTAAGATGACCTTAGGATAAACTTAGGATAATGACTATAGTTACAAGGACCTTAGGATAAAGTTAAGACAATGTTAATTTTTTAAACATCTTAAGATAAATGTAGGATAAAGTTGTAATAAACTTCACTTTGCCGCTTTGCCATCGTAGGATGAATTTACAACAAAATTACCATAAACTTACAAAGAAGTTACGAAAAGCTTATGATAATCTTAGGATCATCTTAGGATATTTTGAAAAACGGGCCAAAGTTTTCTAACTTGCTGTGGATCTCCTTACAGCCAATCAGTGCATAAGAAATGTTAAAATTCACATTATTGCTGATCAATGGTATTGGCGTCAGACAGCTGGTGTAATGTAAAGTAAGTAATAAGTAAGTAAGTAAGACAATTTATAGGGCGCTAATCTAACGGCCTAAACAGTCACGAAAGCGCCTAGTCATGCCCCGTAGGCGTAGGGTGTAATTCCCCTTCCTTCAGCAACCTGGGGAATGAAGAAAGAATTAGGCCAAGCCACTGGTTAGGGTCAGTTCTCTGAGACACTGTTAGCTGGCTTATGGTCCACAAAAAACCTGTGCCACTTATCCCCAAAGCTTCACTTCTAAACAACCAAAGTCGACAGAAAAGTGGCTAACCAATGTTCACAGTAGTGTTGGTTGATGATGTTGATAGATAAATGAATGAGATAGACAACGTGCTGCAGTCACTAGCCTGCAGATGAACAAGTCTTTGATTCTCTCGGACTCTGCACAACACTCGCCGAAGCTCCACCTACGGAAGGCACAGGAGGCTGACCACCGGACTGTGGAGCTGGCGGATCAAATCCAGTGATACATTGGCTGATCCGTGATTCCAGATCGACTGTGGTGCGGACAGACTCCGCGAGAATGGACATGAGATGACCGTTAGTCTGCTGTGCGGCATCGCTACAAAAATAAACATGACACATCTGCTGCTGCTGCTCTTCCTCCTCCTACTACTACTGCTACTTTCGGTTTCTGGGCATCACCGGAGCAGGATGATTAGACTCCCACACATGGGTGATCCATGCTGGACTTCAGCCGAGCTCTGTACAAGTCACTTGCAGCAACAACCCCTCAGACAAGAAGTGCAACATTTTACAATTAGACATTTTTGACGACAATTACTCCACAGCAGTCCTCTTGTTTTCTTATCTGTGGGGAGGTCCATGACAATCTCACGCCAAATCACTCCTGACTAAACAAAGCAGGTTCTTCGCATTTTGCAAACAAATGCGTCAATATCGTTCAGCAACATGTGGCAAACTTGACTGGGTATCCTTACACATGCATAGTGTTACTCAAAGCTGTACTGGGTTCCCAAAAAGAGAACATTTGGAAACAGATGAAATTCGGGGAGGTATTTATACAGGCCCGATACCCTTTAATTTCAACCGCAACAGTGTCAAAACACTGAAGGTTCACTAAAAGCACCGACTACAATCACCCAAAATCACCCACATGACCTCACTGTATCCTGATCCACCACCACGCCTGGCTGTCTTAAGAAAAGCAACAAAAATGCTAAGGTCCACTCAGTGATTTTTTTATGCCTTAGCCAACTGACAATGTCAGCAAAAGCATTATGCTTTCGGGCCGTCTGTCCACCGTGTTCATCCTTGAGCAATCCCGATGAAACTTGCAATAAATATTCAACAGGCCTTACTGATGACCTGACTAGATTAAGAAGGTCAAAGGTCATAGCAATCCGTCGAGGTGGCAAAGCCATCCACGTCAGTGCTAGTCAAAGTCCATCTTCGTTCCTGGTTGCAGTCAGTCTCTGACACCATTAACAGTGAGTACACTAAACACACAACCTCTTCAGACATGCTGTCAATATTTACCGCTCTGCTGTGACACGTTCCAGATCCATCTGAACAGCTGCTAGCAGGCCACCATCGTTGGTATCCAGAGAACCAATATTTGCCTTAAGCTGTTCAATTTCAGTATCCCGATGCTGAAGATTCTCGTGGAGATTTTCTATATCAGTCTGCCGTTCGGCCACCAAGTCACGCAGCTCGTCGATTTGTTCCATCGCCTCCAGGTGGCGCTGGTAGTAGATCAACTCCGAGTCTCTTCCCTGTTCAAGACTGTTTGTTTCAGTCGACTCTTTATGTCTCAACAACTCATCCGTCAACTTCTGCATCTCAGCTGCATTCTCTCTGCCGAGACGCTCCAGTTCATCAGTGTGCTGCCGATGCAGCTGTGAAATCTGCTCGTTCAGCTGCCGAATCTCATTCTTCAGCATCATTTCACGTGACTCCAGTTCCCTAATCTTCTCAACTGCGATCTGCAGCAGCCACACAGCAAACAATGACAGCAAACACAAGGCATCATGTACAACATTAGTCATCCATCCATTTCCATCACACGGTCAACCACACTTTCTTATTTTTATCTGTCACACAAGTGACCGAACAGCACATAACACAGACTGCCAAAAATTCACACTTACAGATTTCGTTTGCAACTCATGCTGAAGTTCATGTATCTTTGACGTCAAATGTTCCAGCTCGTTGCTATGGGTGACAACCATCTGACGCACAGTCAGTCTGTGTGTCTCTTCCGTAGCCTGTATTTGTCGTGTAACCTCAACGTCATTCACGGAACCTAGATGACATCCAGCATTATACAAGTAACTAGAAAGGTCTTGGACTCTTGCTACAGTGGGGGCTGTCTAGTTTCACACATCCTAAACACTAACTCTTAACTCTAACCACAACACTAACCTAACCCTAACTTAAAGATCATTCAACGGCATTGGCAATAGTGCCATTCGATAGGCCACATACAACTTCCTATTAGTGTTCCATTGCAACTATGCCTTTATCTTGCACCATTAACGATACGTTATTACTTATTCCCCAAAATTTAAAGAGGTCACGTGACTCTAAACACATCCCTTCCGGGGGTAATCTATCGTGCATGCACTAGTACTCCTATGTGTCAATCAGCACACGAAATTCGAACTGCCGAGCTGCACCAATTCTAAAAATATGATCGGGGGCAAATTTTTTAAGAATTGGTCATGTGCCCGTGACCAAGCCCATTATGGGGTTAAGTCTGTCTAGGCTAGCACTTGATATGTTCTACCTGCATACAAAAGCTGGTGACTTTCCCTTCAGCTGTTCTGGAGATGTGACTGTGGGTGTCAAAACTAAATAAAATTAGTCCCGTACGAAGACTGACAGTCGACTTCTGCTAGGGCAGACTAGGGCCGTCAGACGTGGTTAGGACCAAAGTTCAGAGGTCACGTGACGGAAAACGAGGATGAATTTCAAAAATCTGACCGGTTAAGTTTTAGATATTGCCCCCTAATTTAAGAATCCGTGATCATTTGTCAGCCCCCATTATAAATGGGGGAGGAGATAGAGTTTGAAAATGGTCCAAAATGGTCGAATTTCCGACTTTTGTGGGCTCCTGACCTTGACCTTGACCTTGGATCAGGGCATGGTCATTACCTTTTTTCATCTCTCATGGAGTACTACCTGTATACCAAATTTCATCAAAATCGAAGAAACTTTTTGTGGACAGACAGACGGACGGACGGAAATTTGCCACCCATAGTATTAGGTCGACTTCCGAAGTTTGGAAGTCGACCTAAAAATGGGTCATGTGACCGTGACCACGCCTCTTTATGGGTGGTTCGTCATGCAAAACTAGGACTTAATAGTCTACATGTATGCAAAAGTTGACGACTCTAGCTTCAGCCGATCCAGAGATATCATTTGAAGCCCAAACTTTAAAATGGGTCACGTGACCTTGACCACGCCACGTTTAAGGGTAAATTGTCACAGTGAAGTCATGAACAGAAAAAAGCAAGCACGTAAATAACTGAGCAATCACCTGTGAGCTCCAACTGCTCCCGCAACAGACGGATTTGTTCTGCAATTTAAAACAATCGACAGTCCAAAGTAAATTCAAGAAACTACCATACTCCAGTGGCATGTATACGTGCATTGTGCAAACTATCTGCAAACATGTACAAGCCTTCAGTGCAATAACACTGTTGGTGACTAGTATTTTCCGTGAATTTCCTGTGCTAATCTGTTTTTAAAAGTTCTTTTTTATCATGATGCTATGCTATTGCGGTATTTAATGTTATCACGTGTCTGTCCGTCTGTCACAAGCTGGTAATGTACCAGAACTGATAAACACAGGATCTCAAAAACAATGTCACACGATCGCCCATGGACTCTGAGTTTTATGACACAAAAGGTCTGTACGAAATTCCAATGGGATCAACCCTTACAAAGGTGCCAAATGCAGGTGGGGGTAGGTAAAAATTGTGTTTTTCGACTGTCAAGAAGTCTCCAGCTCAGACGCCTTACCACCAAAAATGTGTGGCCACCCGCCACCGTGGTCGGTGTCCACAATGGTGCACCGGCAGAGGAATGTGGGGTGTCATCAACAACACTGGTGGTAGTAAAAGTTTGATGATCACAGTTACAGTCCAGTTGACATCAACAAGATTGGTTGTATAAAATTCTGTTGATGACATGCATGGCATCGCATGCTTGCCATACGATAGTTGAGCCTGCTGCAATGATGCCTATACCAGACTATGCAGGTAGCCGAATAAAATGTTGCAGATACTGAAAGTGCTCCTCAGGCTGACACGGGGGATTTGTGTGCGTTATGTGTACAACAGTAGCACACTTCAACTAATACAGAGTGTTGCACGGGTCTCTCGGCAATAGCTAAGCCTCATGTGTTCTACTATGGTTCAGTGTACACAAACAATGCGTGTACCATGATTCTATCTGGACCTCGGTGCTATACAAACTGTTTATTTACTTTCTTACTTACTGACAAAGCTGGCTCTCTAGTATATACTATTCAATAAATAAATGAAACAACACGCCAACTGACCAACCAACAAACCTATCAATTATATTTCTCAACAAACAAGCGTCATACAAAAAGCAGAAGAAATACAATTCAATACTGATTAGATACCAAGAAACAAAAATTATATATATATATCAATAACAAATACTGCTAATACTGATGAGTGGAGAAAAACTCGGTATGTACCCTGCTAACAAAAGTAGACAGATGCTTCTTTAAAACAAGCAATACTCATAGCCAAGACAATAGTTTGACAGCCTATTCCAGATGTTTATAGTACAATATGGTTGTGAAACATAGCACATACTTGTGGAGCTGTATGTTTGTGGAGTGATTTTTGATTGGTTTCATTCGTTCACTATCATATCATATCGTGATATTGTACTAGACGGCCAACAGGAAGGGCATCTAACTGGTAAGAAGTCCTGTTCAGCACTTCTCACAGATTTTCCTCTGACAGACCACTGGGACCTCAGTCTAACCTAGGACAACTCCACAGAAGCAGGCCTGTTGAACTAAATCCAATAGATAAATTACATGTGAGAACATGAGACATTCTGGAAATTCATGCACAGCTACATAACAATATTACCGACCTTCGTATGATTCTCGTAAGTCCTGCAGCTCTTGCTGACGTCTTCTTTCCATGTTGTCATACATGTCCGTAAACTTGGCCAAGTTGTCTCTGACTAGCTCTTCCTACATATAACAAATATCCATTACCCACCATCCACTGTACAATCTTTACACTGAGAATTACCAAACACACAAACACACAAATCATGTTAATTGCCACAGTCAACCTGTGTCTGCTGGCATTCCTTCACTCTCCTTCTTTGCTTTTTTCACATCTGTGCATTCCTGCTGGCCAGACTAGAACTTGACATTTTAGACAACCTTCTCTGTATAATTTCTTCCACTTCCATCGATGTACAATGTTTCATCTAGTCTGTGTTATCTTCTTACCATTCCACACGTCCAAACAATCCCACTCTCTAACCTTTCTAATCAACAGAACTGTACGGTTCCAATCCAACATTTTTCCATGCTCTACATTTGTACACTACGACCCAGGTGAATTTGGGTCAATCTGTTCTCTTCCTATTCCACCTGTACTGAAAGAGAACTTCTGAAGACAACTGGCACGGCATTTTGACTGACCAGATGCCTTCCTGTCATCCAACCAACAGTGTCAAAGCACTGTACTAAACTACAACTGTACACTACTGACATTTATATTATAAAAAGTAAAGAAAGTTATATAAGCAGTGACCGCCAGTCGCTGCACAGCCGGCAGGGTATCCACAAATCCACATTATAGTAAATACTGCCACACATTAGTTGCATACTGGCTGTATCTTGCACACAAGTTCCAACCAGCTGCGAATGTGTAAAGTGCTACCTCACTTCTGTTGACAATGCATCAGTAAACAAGGTATTGCCCTAACGGGACGTAACCGTACTGGCCCGCCGTGTAGTGTCGGCCGCCCGACCGCCCACGCACCCGGCCCGCCCGCCAGCAGCGTTACAGATGACGAAAGACGATGACGACAGACGCCAGCAAGCAAAACAATACTGGCTCATTAGGCGGGCCAGTAATAACACTACATCCTTGCACCAATGGGGTGAAAGTTGGTACAAAGGAGCCTCCACGCCAAATTTTGCCCACATCGGTTCGACGTGTCATCCTTGTGGCACAAAAACCTCAAAACTACACCCCCCAAAAAAAGTAATCCAAATACCGGCGTATGCCTTGTGGGCATCCTGCAGATAATCAAATACAGTGGTAATATTAAAGCATGACATTAGTACAATCATATTTAGATAATCTCAGTGTGCATTTTTATGACACATACAGTCACACATATGCTAACGCTCAAGCTTCTTCAATAAATGCAAATGCATTTCACTTGTGAAATAAATAATAAGCAGATAAAATGGCGGAAATGTAGTGTGTCACAAAGATTCCTATCATTGTGCACGCACACAGGCTTCCAACGATTATGCACAATTAGGCTCAACATAAGCAATCTATGTTATAAGGAGTCAACCGATTACTGCTTGCAGTTAATGAATGCCACGGACAATCTACTTCTAGTGAGTTCAAGCAGGTTAAAACTCAAGCTTGGCATGCAAGCATTTAATGTTCCTGCTGCTAAACTGGCATTAACGCAAATGACTGGTAAAACAACAAGTTAACATTAGCTACTGACGTATCAAACACCAGACAAACGTGCTACAGACATCAACATCACTAAAGTAATGGCAAAGTCAGCTTCAGTTTGGCTGGTTGGTTGGGAGATTAACGTCCCCTTTCAGCATAAAAATTGGCTATATCGGGGACAAGGTTTTTGGTGCAGATTTAGTTTCACCAGGTTAAGGATGGCCAATGATACAGTAACCCTCCCGACTTTGTTGCCTTTTTGTTCAGCGATGACCCAAAATGGAAAAGGACAGTTCTTATGCTAGCGCCCACACATGGTGAAAACTAACCAACCACCACAAGACCTATTTATCACTTCAATGTAAAATCTTGTGTAATTGCTGTTCTTCAGTTTTTCTGCACTGGTCTGACTTTAGAATGTTTCTCTTGGGTAAAACCCAAAAGAAGCATCTGGGGGTACCAGACCTGCCCCTTCTTCCCCAGCTTCAGTTTAAACACTCCTGTACATTACAGATCAAACTGAGAAACTACCAGACAGCACCAGGAAATACCACAGCCGATAACATTTAATAAATTAAGAGGAATAAAAATATCTAACACCAGGACACAAAGGCTCTCGTCCAGAACAAGGGCAGAAGCACACAAATGGGAAACTGGCTTAAGAGACATTAAAACAGAAGAGTAAGAAGATACAGTCAATGCTATGGTACAAAAT
>Ga0209780_1000416_pt1 | contig 22340 bp, 28 predicted proteins | sample WorMetexBAHAMAS2_FD_187384 | JGI IMG/M metagenome (GOLD analysis project Ga0209780, IMG submission 187384) | Marine gutless worms symbiont microbial communities from Max Planck institute for Marine Microbiology, Germany - Inanidrilus exumae... | ecosystem: Host-associated > Annelida > Digestive...
GTTGGTTACTCCCGTGTTCGGTTTTATAAACATGATTGTTAATCATGTTTATATTTCACAACAAAATTGTAACCTATCCAATGTCTTTAATTCTGTTTCGGGAATGAGCTCCGCGATTTCCCGAAACAACTAATGGTGTTTTCCATAATTATAAACCCTTAGAAATAAAAAATACGGTATGGTTCAAATCAGGGTGATTTTTCTGTGAATTCTGTTTCGGGAATGAGCTCCGCGATTTCCCGAAACAACTAATGGTGTTTTCCATAATTATAAACCCTTATTTCTGTTTCGGGAATGAGCTCCGCGATTTCCCGAAACAACTAATGGTGTTTTCCATAATTATAAACCCTCATATTTCTGTTTCGGGAATGAGCTCCGCGATTTCCCGAAACAACTAATGGTGTTTTCCATATTTCTGTTTCGGGAATGAGCTCCGCGATTTCCCGAAACAACTAATGGTGTTTTCCATAATTATAAACCCTCATAGATAAAAAAGACGGTATAATTAAGACTGAGAATATATTTGGTAGGAGCCCAAGATAAATATCGGGCTCCTACAAAAAAATATAATTCAATTAATAATTGGTATAACCATGTTTTGTGATGCAGGCGAACATTTCAATGTCTTTGTCGTAGTCTTAAACGTTGCGAACGGGGTTGCAAACCCCGTCCTGCACAATATATAATGATGATTAAGCTTTTACACCACTTTTTTTCTCAAAGTCTGCCTTATATTTTTTGAGCGATCTCTAAGCGAAGCTTTTCAAGAGTTTCTTCAGGATCATCCTGGTGCTCGCTTTTGTTGTTTTTGTCCATTTTAAAACTGATAAAAGTGGTAATAGAGACTATTACACCTATCAAAATTGATAATAATAAAGTTACTAGACTAAAATTATCCATGTTAATCACCTGTTGTTTCAACAAATAACATGCAACTACACGTCGTAATAACGGTTATTATCTTAAAACAAAAGGAAGTAGTCCAAAAAAAATACCCATCGTATCACTCGTAACAATCTTGTTTTATTATCTTGGGCCATAAAACTTATTCCAATTTTTGCCTTAGCTAATTAAATTAGACCAGCGGGGTGCTGGTCTGATGAAACTCGCAACTAATTTGTAGTGTAGCTCATTTTTTGAGTCCCACTCCCATTTTTTGATGTACTCTCCGAGCACCTTCACGGTAGAAGGCAATTTTCTCTTCAATACTCTTGCCTTTTAACAATTCGTAATGTTCTTCTCGAACTTTACGAAGCCATTCCATGACTTTAAATTCTCCGCCGACTTCCTCTTTAACCATTTGATTATTTAAAGCATCTTTAACGACTTTGCTCACAAATTCACTGGGATTAGGTAACTTTTGAATTTGTTGGCCAATTTCATTCGGGAACTTCAGTGTGATTTCCATAAGTGGTGACCTCCCGTGGTGAATAAATTGAAATCATTTTGTATCCCTGTTCGAGATTAACAGCATTAATTAATAATTGGTATAACCATGTTTTGTGATGCAGGTGAACATTTCAATGTCTTTGTCGTAGTCTTAAACGTTGCGAACTGGGTTGCAAACCCCGTCCGGCACAATAAAAGCTTCAGCACCCCTCTGATTTGATTTCTGTAAACTTGTCAGGACATTTTTCTTTTAACCGCTGATACTCTTGGTTTGATTGATAAACCCGGGCGTATGGCCGTGAAATGTTCAGCCCGGGACGCTCAACTTGTACTGCATATCCATAATCCAATAAAGTCTTTGTCGTTTCGAGGACACAACAGCTATCTGCGTACCCCATAACAAAAAACGTGTCAACATCCATCGCTTCTAACTCGGCTCTAAAGTCCACAGACTTCCATCCTCCGATGCCTGATTCACCAGGCGCAGCGTCCTTGAATACCCTGGTTGGAGAGGCAGGATACACGCCATCCTTAAGATATGCCACATAACCATCGCTCGCCCGCGCCGCTTTCATTAAAACACCAAGTGTCCGCCACAACACATCATCGTTCCCGCCATCGCCAATTTGTATGTCAAGAATCGGTAAATTATTTTTAGCGGCATACTTTATCACTCTTTCCATTCCAGTAATCTTGCCCGGGGCAGCTATATCCACTGCCCAATTATCCGTGTCGACAATTACAATCGCCGGCTTTCCTCCCTCACTAATCGTTCGCCCTAAAGCGTCTTGCATGCCTTTACCAAATATCCCCCTCGGAGGCGGCGCGTCCGCCCCTCCAGCGCCAGGTGGATCCATTGCGAAATCCACGCCATAGTGGGATAAGTAAGCCGTCAAGCCTATGAATATAGCATTGAGAAGTGGATTCTTCATTTTATTCATATAAGCTCCTGCAAGGGGCTGGACTGGGCTTGCAACCCAGACTTTGTATATATTGTTTGTTGTAGGTGGGTTTGGTGGGCAAAAAAAACACTTTGCCCACCCTACAAAATAACTTGAAATTTCTACAGGTGGTAGTCTTCTACCAAGAATGATTAGCCTTAAAATCCTCCAAAGCAGTTTTAAAACCCTTAGCTAACTCATCCGTGTAATCGCCACTTTCATTAATGTTTTTCAGCAAATCAGCATGATTGGCTTTCATGTAACTGTGCAAAGCGTTTTCAAAATCAACCACCTTTTTCACATCTACATCATCCAAATAGCCCTCATTCGCGGCATATAAGGACACTGCCATCTCCGCAATACTCAAAGGCGAATATTGCTTTTGCTTCATTATCTCCGTCACCCGTTGACCACGTTCAATTTGTTTACGAGTATTTTCGTCTAAGTCAGAAGCAAACTGGGCAAAAGCAGCCAACTCACGATATTGCGCTAAATCTAAACGCACACCACCGCCGAGCTTTTTAATAATTTTAGTCTGCGCCGCACCACCCACACGCGATACCGATAATCCCGCGTTAATGGCTGGGCGAATACCCGCATTAAACAGATCAGTTTCTAAAAATATTTGCCCGTCAGTAATCGAAATCACATTAGTCGGTACGAAGGCTGACACGTCACCGGCTTGGGTTTCAATAATCGGTAAAGCCGTCAAAGAACCCGTTTTGCCTTTTACTTCACCATTGGTGATTTGTTCAACATAGTCTGCATTCAGACGAGCAGCGCGTTCTAGCAGACGCGAGTGCAAGTAGAATACATCACCAGGATAAGCTTCACGCCCCGGAGGACGACGTAATAATAAGGAAACTTGACGATAAGCCCAAGCTTGTTTAGTCAAATCGTCATAAATAATCAAAGCATCTTCGCCCCGATCACGGAAATATTCGCCCATCGAGCAGCCCGCATACGGGGCAATAAATTGCATAGATGCAGGATCAGAGGCGTTTGCGGCAACGATGATGGTATGCTCCATCGCGCCATGCTCTTCCAATTTTCGCACCACGTTGGCAACCGAAGAGGTTTTTTGCCCAACTGCAACGTAAATACATTTAATGTTGGTGCCTTTTTGATTAATAATGGTATCAATCGCCAGCGCCGTTTTACCAGTTTGACGATCTCCAATAATCAATTCACGTTGGCCGCGTCCAATCGGTACCATTGAATCAATCGCTTTTAAACCGGTTTGTACCGGTTGACTGACCGATTTACGACTAATCACGCCTGGCGCAATCCGCTCTAGCGGCAAAGTGTCGCCGGTATTGACTGGACCTTTGCCATCCAAGGGCTGACCCAATGGATTAACAACGCGCCCTAATAATGCATCACCAACGGGGACTTCTAAAATACGTCCAGTACATTTAACGCCATCACCTTCCGTGATGTGTTCATAAGAACCTAAAACCACTCCACCCACTGAATCACGTTCTAGGTTGAGTGCCATTCCAAAAGAGCCGCCCGGAAATTCCAACATTTCACCTTGCACCGCATCAGCAAGGCCGTGAATACGGACGATACCATCTGTGACGCTGACAACAGAACCTTCACTGCGGGATTCCGTTGCCAAATCATAATTTTGTATCTGCTTTTTAATTAATTCGCTAATTTCAGAAGGATTCAGTTGCATTTATGTTGTCTCGTTTTAACGGCGCAATTCTGTGGTTAATTGTTGAATACGCCCCCTAATAGAGGCATCAATGACTTCATCACCAGCACGAATTAAACAACCGCCTAATAGGGACTTGTCAACAGTGATGCTGATATCAACGGCTTTACCTAAGCGCTTTTGTAAGCTGGTTTCAAGTTGTTGCTGTTGCTCGGTATTGACTGGATAGGGGGAGGCGATTTCTACCTTAATATACCCCTGATGTCGCGCTTTCAATTCTTCATATTGAACAGCCAATGACGGTATTGCCAATAAGCGATTGTTAGCCACCAGAATTTTTAATAAATTCTTACTCGCATCACTGACTTGCGCTTCATCACAGACATCAAGCAAGATGCGGGATAAGGTATTTTTATTCGCTTGTGGATTAGCAATAACAGCAGCCATCGTAGGGTCTTCAATGGCAGTCGCTAAGAAATTTAAGTTGTTTGACCATTCCTCAAAATTGTTCGCCTCGACTGCCAAGTCAAACACCGCTTCAGCATAAGGACGTGCTAGGGTTGCAAGTTCTGCCATAACATCAATCGCCTATAGCTTTTTAAGCATTTTGTTAAGAAATTCATCATGGGCCGCAGCATCGACTTCGCGTTCCAAAATTTTTTCCGCAGTGGCTAATGTCAAATTCACAAACTGCCTACGCAAATCTTCTTTAATACGGTTGACTTCTTGCTCAATTTCAGCAACGGCAACCTCTATTTGACGCTGGCCTTCAACACGCCCTTGCTCTTTAGCTTCTTCGATAATTTCATTGGCTCGTTTATTCGCAGCTACAACAATATCCGAAGCATCCTGTTTAGCTTCACGTAAGCGTTCAGCCGAGCGTTGTTCCGCTAACTCTAATTCATGTTTGCCACGTTCTGAGGCTGCCAAACCGTCAGCAATACGTTTAGAACGTGCCTCCATCATCTCGGTGATGGGGCTCCATAAAAATTTTTGAATAAACCAAACCAGCACTATAAAAGTGAGTATTTGGCCAAATAGAGTGATAGTGATGCTCACTTCAAGCCCCCCGTTTTTTTAACTAACCAGCGAGTGCGGCTTTAGCGGCACCAAGAAACGGATTGGCAAAAATAAACCACATAGAGATACCCAACACGATCATCGGAAAGGCTTCCATCAATCCGCCAGTAAATAACATTTGTGTCATCAATTGTGGTCTCATTTCGGGTTGTCGGGCAATACCTTCCAAATATTTGGCACAAATGAGTGCCCAACCAAGTGCGGATGCAAATCCGGCAGCAGCGAGCATAATGCCAACAATTAGGGCGGTGGAACCGTAAAGTTGAGTAATCAATTCAGGGGTCATTCAATAGTCTCCTTAATTAAAATTAATGTAGATAAGTCATAAATCCTATTGGTTTCTCATAAATAGGATTTATTTTGCTTTGCGCGTTAGTGTTCTTGATGTGCAATACTCAAGTAGACGATTGTGAGTAACATAAAAATAAAAGCTTGTAATGTAATAATCAGAATGTGGAAAATAGCCCACATACCGCCTGGCACAAATTGAATCCACCAAGGTAATAAGGCAATTAATATGAAAATCAATTCGCCCGCAAACATGTTACCAAATAAACGCAATCCCATACTAACAGGTTTTGCTAATTCTTCAATAGTAGTCATCAAAATGTTTACAGGTATTAGCAGTATTTTAACGATGACATTGCTAGCGGGAAAGGGATGAAATAAAAACATTTTGATAAAACCTAGCCCACCTTTGACTTTGATATTGTAAAAAATAATCAGCGCAAAAATGCTACCCGCAAGTGCTAAAGGTGTATCTAAATTCGCCGTTGGTACGACTTTCAGATAGTGGATACCCACTTGAGAGGCTAGATACGGCAATAAGTCAACTGGCACTAAGTCCATCGCATTCATCAAGAAAATCCAGACAAATAGTGTGAAAGCCAGGGGGGCAATCAGGGGATTGTAGCCGACAAAAGCATCTTTGACTTGTTGTTCGACAAATTCAAACATGATTTCAAAAAAATTTTGCAAGCCAGTCGGCTTATCTGGATTTAAATTGTCGCCCACTTTTTTAGCCGCCCAGCCCAGTAATACGGCTAAGCCAAGCGCAAAAAAGAATGTATCTAAATGCAGAGTCCAAAAACCTTCACCGATAGAAAGGTTATGCAAATGATGTTGAATATATTCAACTGAGGTTGGTCCAGCCGTTACTGGCTCTTGTTCCGCCACATTCACTACTCCCTTAAATAAGTTAATTTTTGAACTGTGATTTTTGTGATTTATGTGATTTTTTTGATGTGGTATATTCTCACGCGAGGTGCAACTTTTGGTAGTAATGGAATCCAAAGCTTTAGCTTTGGACACGCCCAAAGCTAAAGCTTTGGATTCCATCAAGTTGCACATCGCGTATTAATCATAAAAATCACGGTTCAAATTGATTTTGCAACTCTAATAACAAAAATTGATTTATTTCTTTATAATCAAGGCTTTTTAATATAAGCAAAATGGGCACAAGCAAACGCTATCACCATTGGCAGGGGTGGCAATTCAAGCAAGCCCATGCCTAATATAAAAAATCCAAGGGTAAAAATAAACCGTTGAACGGCAGCAATATAAAATATCTTAATTTCATTACCAGGGGCGATTTTGGTAGCTGTCTGTAGTCGACGATTTGTCATCCAAACGTTAAACATCACCATGCAGCCTCCATATAATGCGCCTTGTGCTGCTAATAGCCCATTATAAACGTAAAAAGCCCAGGCGATTCCCGCCGTTAAAAGCGATTGCACGGCGAGTATTTTTGATGCGCCCGTATCTAGTATTGTTGTCTTGTCACTCATGATGGATGGCTGTGCAGTATAGCTGGATAGGGAGATAATCTCAATGCCGAGATAATCGATACTCTGTAGGGTGGGCAAGGTGTTTTTGTTGCCCACCAGATATTTGTAGGGTGGGTAGAGCTCCGCGATACGAAGTCAGCGAAGCTAAACCCACCAAACCTTTGAAATTTATTCCTATAACTGTTAGCATTAAGCAGCAAAACCGCCACCTGCAAAGCCGATAAAAAAATTAAAGCTTGACAGACAATAATTATTTGTAGTTTAATAACAAACTTGAATTTATATAGTATTAGCCTCATTGAGGTTTAAGTTCAATAATTCCAGGGCAAATCCAGAAGGGCGGTTTATCGCCCCAGGGAGCTTGCCCCTTAAACATGGCCAAAGCTAATTTTTGTGGCTTCGGCGTCTCAAGATAAGAGAGGAGGAACGAGGTAATGAAACATAGTTATTTGAAATGTATTTTGTTAGCGACATGCTTTTTATCAGGCGCGCGGGCTGGCGCCACAACATATCCAACTCCGGAAGCCGGGCGCTGGCTGACCATCGATGGATTCGGAAGCCATGGGGGCGTTAAACTGAGCACCTATCTTTTAGACTACCACGATAACCTCGCCCGGGCCTTAGGTTTACCGGACGGGTCTTATTTGGTTAAAAATGCTTTTGGCGTCCCTCTTGAAATAACTCCCCAAGCCCCTGTGCATGGCGGTTTCGACCTGCGGCCGGCCTGGGACGTCATTGATCTGTCCGTCGGCTTCAAGATAATCGCGGCGTTCTTTCTTCCAAACCGGGCGGACTTTGATACGATTAATGACAATTTAGATTACAACCAAACTGAGAATATACACGATGACGTTCGAAAAGCCTGGAACAAGACGCTTGCGAGCAGCGCTTCCGGGAGCCACGTTACCGCGGCGGAATTCAGGATCAGGCTAAATAAAACGCCCTCTGTCAGCTCCGTCATCGCTAACCAGTACGTGTCCAAGATCCGCCTCCCCCCACATATGGACGCGATTGACCTTCTCTACGCATCCCTGTCCGCCCAACTAAATACCTGGGAAGATACCTTCGAACACATCATTAATGTCATTACCGTGGCTTACGTCAAAAGCCCAACGTTCAGATCTTTTTTTATCAACAAAAGTGTTTTTGACCGCGTGCTAGTGACGCTGCCACTCCTGATAGCCAGCGTCGAGGATTATGAGAAAGATTTGGGCCTTTATTATATCGGCGGCACGATTAAGAGTTTTGGCCTTATTCTACTTTCGGGGCTGGACCCTTTTTCTTTGTGTTATAATGGGATAGACCCATCGAACCCATCAACTGTGGCCGTAGCTGTAACCACTTTGTCCCGTCTGATCATTCATGAATTGACACATGGCACGCCTACGCGGGAATTAGACACACAGCAGCAGCGTCAGCATGTATTCGAGATTTTAGGGGACATGGGAGAGCAAGCCTATTTGAGGATAGATCATGGTGCAGGTCAGTGCAGTGTGTCCCAAGGTCCAGCGCATCATAATCCGGTCGACAGCAGAACCGGCTTAACCGGTCATCTCGATTTGCCCGTTATACACAGCGTAGAACCACGCGGCACTTGTAGTTCGGACGAATTGCTGACTTATTCTGACGCAAGAATGCATTTAGAACAGACGTGTGACAACATGCCGTATTGGGGCATCGCTAGGCTAGACCACGGTGCTTCCTTGGATGGCGCGGGCTATGGCTGCGGGATTCGCAAAAATGACGGAAGGAGCCTGGGGCATGAGGTTTGTAATACCGCAAAAACCCATGTCAATGGGACGCACGTTTGCGGCGATCCGGTCCAGAAGTTAATTGGAAGTATAATGGCCAGCGGCAACAAGCTACTTTTAACGCCCAACTTTTCTCAACAAGCAGACCCCGACGGGTATTGGGGAGTTTACTCGTTAGACGACTCGACAGGTCAGTGGAATGAAGAGGCAGCATCTTTATCGTCGTCGGCCGACGCCGTGGAGCTGCAGTTAGCCCGATCATTAACAAAAGGAACAAAATTGAGGGTCGTTTTGAAGCGTGACTCAACTACTACTCCCTCGGATGCAGATGGGAGTTGCGTCAATTTGACCCTCCCTTTTGTGGGGACAACAAAGGAATATGTTTTGCAGCGGGCTCTAGGTGAATGAGGGTACGGCAGACGGAAACACGGCGTGATGCGAGGAACGCTTATCTCTCTGCCGGACGGCGTTTATTTGTTGTTTCGGGAATGAGGTACGATTTCCCGAAACTAATTTGTTGATAACAATTCGTAGTACAGCGAATGGTGAACAACGAATAAGCGTGGTTTGGACTGGTTGCGCCTGAAGTTTCCAATAATGAGCCTTATTCGTTGTTCCGCATTCGCTGTACTCATTTATTTTGTTGTTTCGGGAAATCCGCTCCGCTCCATTCCCGAAACAATTATTTAAAGAACTAGGTTTTTTGTTATTTATGATAATGAGCCTTATTCGTTGTTCCGCATTCGCTGTACTCATTTATTTGTTGCTTAGTGACTGGGGTGCGATTTCCCGAAACTGTGCCAAAAAACTTTGAACATCGAGTTTTAAGTACTGAGTCATGAATTATCGGAGATATTGGAGTCGACAACGCTCCTCGCTTTGGGGCTTGTCCAAAGCAAGGAGCGTTGTCGACTCCAAAATACATTAAAATTCATGGTTCGGTACTTAAGCTTTTTGGTCTCCAATTCAAAATGGAAGGTAAAAATATGCAATTTTACGATTATTTTGATTTTTTTGAAGATGAAATTCGTCTCAAAGGACACCGTATCTGGATAGATGACGTGGTGAATTACTACCACCAAGGATATAGCCCCGAACAAATCGCTAGCGAATTTCCTGGATTAAAATTAGAAGCGATTTATGCAACTATTACCTATTATTTGCACAACCAAACCCAGATAGATGCCTCTATAACACAACTCAAAGCTTGGCGGGAACAGCAGTATCAAGCAGCACGGGCTAACCCTAATTCTATGATGCACCGTCTTAGAGAACGTGTACAGAGATCATCACCATGAAGGTTCGCTTTTTGCTCGATGAAAATATTCCACCTAAGCTGAAAACGGCTTTAATGCGTCGCTGTCCTACAATGGACGTACTGAGAGTGGGTGATGCAGATGCACCACCTTCTGGTACACTTGATCCAGAAGTTTTAGTGTATGTGGAGCAAACACGGCGGATATTAGTTACTAATAATCGTAAAAGTATGCCTGGTCATGTTGCGGATCATTTCGCAGCGGGCGGACATCACTGGGGTATTTTTAACATTCGAGACAGCGCATCAATGGTCGCTTTAGTAGAGTCTCTTGAGTTGGTGTGGGGTGCCAGCACCGCTGATGAATGGAAAGATAAAAGTGATTGGATTCCCTAGTACTTTATTAAATAAGTGTTTTTTTGCAGGATTGGGTTTGCAAACCCCGTCCGGCACAGATGGTAAATTATGATTCAGACAAATTAAATTATTATAACACAAAGCAACAAAATTCCATGAACACAACTAATTATTCCCACCAAATCCTGATAATCCTGATAATCATCGCATCACCAACTCAAGCAAGCGAGCCGCTCTGGATAACCGAAACTACATCCACAGACGAAATCGTAGCCGCGCTCAGCCTACCATCCAATTCAAATGAACTATATCGGGATATTGTCGACATTGTTGACAAGCATCCCAAAGTCGCCGTACAAATCAATTTTGAATACGACGAATCGGCATTAAACCAAAGAGCCAAAACGCTGCTTGGAAAATTAGGTCGAATATTTCAAGGCAAACTCTCCGACGCGGTTTTGATTTTAGCTGGTCACGCTGACAGCACTGGTCCGGCAACCTACAATTTAGGACTATCACTTGAACGAGCCACTGCCGTTAAAACCTACCTCACCAGCAAATATTATCTTCCAGAAGCGCGACTCATTCTGAAAGCCTACGGTGAAGACAAACCGATAGCAACCAATTTAACGGATGAGGGGCGAGCCAAGAATCGGCGGGTGGAATTTATTCGGGTGAAATAATAAATCGAAGCTTTGGAGTTGGAGCCTGCGGACGGCTCCCGCGTCTGTGGCTATATAAGTACCGAACCATGGATTTTAACGTCCTTTGTATTTTGGAGTCGACAACGCTGCTCGCTTTGGACGTGGGTTCCCAAAGCTAAAGCTTTGGACTCCATACCCGATAATTCCCCCAAAAGGCGCAGGAAGAAGATCGCATTAGGGAGTCCAACAAAAGCTGATAAACTTAAAGAAGATAACAGGCATCGTCGTCTGGGTAAACCGGACTGCGTACAAAAAACTCGATGAACTGGAGGAATTATGATGGAATGGTTTGTTGTCATTGTTTTTACTATTTTTATTTCGGGTTTAGTTTTAGTTTCAATAGAGGCTATCAGACACGCGAATAAACCAAAAACGCCTAACAAGGCTCCTACGTCGTAGGGTTAAAAACATTCACATAAGAAATCCTATTTTTTTAAAAAATAGGATTTTTTTAACTCTTTGACGCTTTGTTTTGACTCATCCAATGCAATCCTTGTAGTTTTCAAGTTATAATAGCAGATTTGAAACCTATTATCGGAATATCGATGCAACCAGAACAAGTCAAAAAAATGATAGAAACCGCCCTATCCGGCGCACAAGCTTTCGTCAAAAGCGATGATAATACACATTTTGAAGCCATCGTTATTTATAAAGACTTTGCCGACAAAAGCACTGTCCAACAACATCGAATGGTCTATGGAGCACTAGGCGATAGCATACAATCAAACGCAATCCACGCCCTATCTCTCAAAACCTACACGCCGCAAGAGTGGGAAACAAAGCAAAAACATGGATAAGTTATTGATTACAGGTGGTAAAACACTAAATGGCGAAGTTCGCATTTCTGGGGCGAAAAATGCGGCTTTACCTATACTCGCGGCGACTTTATTGGCTGACACCCCTTCCTACATTGGCAATGTGCCCGATTTACGAGATATTACCACCATGATGAACCTGCTAGGAGAAATTGGAGTCAATTTGACCGTAGACGAAAAGATTGAGGTTAATAGTAGCAATATCCGTCATTTTACTGCCCCTTATGAAATGGTTAAAACCATGCGAGCATCCGTTTTAGTTTTAGGACCATTATTAGCCCGTTTTGGAGAAGCGCATGTCTCACTGCCTGGAGGATGTGCGATTGGAGCACGCCCCGTCAATTTACACACGCAAGCTTTAGCAACCATGGGGGCTGATATTCGTGTTGAAGGCGGCTATATCACAGCCAAGGCTAAACGCTTACGTGGTACAACTTTATGTATGGATTTAGTCACCGTAACAGGTACCGAAAATATGATGATGGCGGCAAGCTTAGCCGACGGTGTTACGGTGATTGAAAATGCCGCGCGTGAGCCAGAAGTGGTCGATTTGGCTAAATTTTTAAACCGCATGGGGGCACGTATTGAAGGGGCAGGTAGCAGCACCATACGCATTCAAGGTGTAGATAAATTATATGGTGCTCGCCACCAGGTTTTACCCGATCGCATTGAAACGGGCACCTATTTAGTGGCGGCAGCGATGACAGGCGGACGGGTTAAGGTTAAAAGCACGGATGCCAGTTTATTGGATGCTGTGTTGCTGAAATTGTTGGAAGCGGGCGCAACTATTAGCAGAGGAGATGATTGGATAGAGTTGGACATGCAAGGGCGGCGCCCTCGCGCCATAGATATACATACTGCTCCTTATCCGGCTTTTCCTACCGATATGCAGGCGCAATTGACTGCCATGAATGCCATTGCGGATGGTGTGGGCATGTTGACTGAAAACATTTTTGAAAATCGCTTTATGCATGCTTTGGAATTGCAACGTATGGGGGCTAACATTCGCCTAGAAGGCAATATGGCTATCGTCAAAGGCGTTGAACGTTTGCAAGCGGCACCTGTGATGGCGACAGATTTACGTGCTTCTGCGGGATTAGTGTTAGCCGGTTTAGTGGCTGAAGGCGATACCTTAATAGATCGTCTTTATCACCTTGATCGGGGTTATGAACGAATTGAAGAGAAACTTTCCCAATTAGGGGCACAAATTCGCCGTGTCTCGGAATAAAAAAAATGTTAAAAATTGCACTTTCTAAAGGTCGAATTTTCAAGGAAACCTTGCCCCTGTTGGCGCAGGCGGGCATTGAGCCCATTGATGATCCTGAAACGTCACGCAGACTCATTTTGGATACTAACCGTGATGATGTGAAACTGGTGATTATTCGCGCCACGGATGTGCCAACTTATGTGGAATATGGTGCTGCCGATGTCGGAGTGGCGGGCAAAGATGTGTTACTGGAACATGGTGGCGATGGATTATATGAGCCTGTTGATTTACAAATTGCCCGTTGCCGCTTAATGGTTGCAGGCAAAGAAAATGCGCCGCTACTCCGCAGACGCTGTCGTATTGCCACTAAATATGTTAAAACGACTCAAAGCTACTACGCTGAAAAAGGGGAACAGGTGGAAGTGATTAAATTGTATGGCTCGATGGAATTGGCCCCGTTAGTCGGTTTAGCGGATCGCATTGTGGATGTGGTGGATACAGGAAATACCTTACGTGCCAATGGCTTAGCTCCCTTAGAACATATTGCTGACATTAGCTCACGTTTAATCGTCAACAAGGCTGCGATGAAAATGAAACACGCGCAAGTTAAAAATATGATTCAACAATTGCGAGTTGCTGTTGAAGGTTAAAAAAATCTTTGTTAAATAAATAGGATTATTCAAAAAAAAAATCCTAAGTACCGAATCACGAATTTTCGGGTATTTTGTCTGAATCAGAATTTTCAAAATTTGAGAATTTTCAGAATGAATAAATATTAGAGTTGTTGCTAAATAATTTTTGAACTGTGATTGTTGTGATTTATGTGATTTTTATGACTGAGTTAATTAGATTAATTGCTTTTATTTCAAATAATTCTTTTCGTAGCCCTTTAATGACTATCACATCAATCATAAAAATCACATAAATCACAGTTCAAATTTATTTAGCAACAACTCTATTAAGAATTTTAGGCAGGTTTTATTCCGTTAATTCTCAAATTCTGATGTCTGATTCAGATTATAAAATTTTAGTTAGGGCAACATTAAAATAAAAGTGAGTTTGATAATGGCACAATAAATAAATTTTATGAATGAGGTTTTTAAATGAATAAACAAAAACCAAAATCCTCGGCACAAAAAGCCATTGAAAGCTATATAGAACATGAACAAATTGTTCATGGTGTGGTCAAAATTGGTCGGCTCCATGGATTAGATGTAGAACCCACTGACAAGAATTCTGGTAAAGGAGACATTCGAGTGAGCAAAAGTGACCATGATAAACTGCTATATTTAATTGATAAAACGGTAGAAAGAAATCGTCACTCAAACAATTGATTATATAAGGAACATGTATGTCAGACGAGGACAAGTATATTGAGGTTAAAGTATGGTCAGCCAAACTGACGGCTTATGATGCAAAAAAAATCATTAAGCAAGGCGTATCTACTCTTTTATGTCATGGGGCTATAACTAATGGTGCCAAAAAACTTCTCAATGAAGCAGGCATTCAATACCGAGAAAATATCTGTTCAGATGAACTCAAAATTGATAAACCCTACCATGATGAATAGGAGAAAATTATGGAATTTCTATTTATGAAAGGCTGGGATTACGGCAAGTCTATTGTCGTTCGCTCCCCGTTACTAAAAGATATTGTGACAACTCAATCTTTAGCCCAATTGAAGAATCTTACCGAAACCATACCAAAAGATTTAGAAGACGGTGGTGAGGAAATCGACCGTTTTGATCTCCGCGACAAACGCTATCAATTGGCTACAGATCTTACTATATTACTGACGAATGAATTAACAAAAGTAAATCGGCAGCGGGAGAAAGAGCGTAATGATAACCCACAAATTTTAGTCAATTTGTTACAAGAAATTATCTGTGAAGAAAATACTCATTTCAGATTTGGATAATAAACCCACCCAAGATAAGTCTTATCTTGGACTCCTAAACTTGTCGGAGTCCAAGATTTATTTTGGGCACCTATTTGCTTGATTTTTGGGTAAAATTGTGAATCAGACGACGTTGTTTTTTTGTAGGACGTCCCGCTCCTGGGGGGCGTAACGCCGCTGCTTGACGACGTAAATCGGCAGCTTGTTCACGACGTTCGATACTTTCCTGTGTTTCTTTATATAACAACGCGGCTTCTGTCGCACTGCGACGTTGTTTAGAGAGTTCCTGCACAATCACGGTGCGCTCAACATAGCCAGTGCGAATTTGCAATTCGTCACCGATATGCACTTCTTTAGCAGGTTTAGTGCGCTGTTGGTTGAGGTAGACTTTGTTACTTGTCACTGCCTCTGTCGCTAAACGACGAGTTTTGAAAAAACGCGCCGCCCATAGCCATTTGTCTAGTCGAATTTTAGAAGTTTTCGTTTCCATTGTCAGTTTATTTCAATTTCGTAGTAGGCGATTTATCGCCTATTCTTCTCACAGTAAGGCGATAAATCGCCTACTACGAACGCTGTTTCCGTTTCAATTGACTAATCAATAGCCTTGCCCAGTAATAAAATACCCGTAACTTATTAACAGCTTTGCGTGACAATAAGCTAACAGCAAATTTTTTCAATTTATTGAAAATAATAGGATTATCATCCTCATTGGAGATGGAGTCTGTCACTACCGCATAAATCGAGTCTGGATTCATGGAAAAATCTCCAGCTCCAGCGTTTTTTTGGTTAAGGTGCGGACTGTAATAAGGATCGGGCATCCATATTTTTGGCCAGCGTTTTTGCATGAACTCTATTTCCAGAGCAACACGCAATTTTTGTGAAGGGCTATTCATCTCCCCTCGGCTCTTAGATTCATGGTGATATAACAAAACCTGTGGCAAAACCACATGTCTATAGCCCTGCTTTAAGAGTCTTAAGCAAAAGTCTACATCATTAGCGCCCACAACAAGTTGTTCATCAAAGCCATCCACTTTTTCCCATAAACTTCGCTTAATCATCAAACAAGCACCCGTCACGGCAGAATAGTTTACCACAAAGCTTAGACGATCAAAATAACCAGAACTTTGTAACGGAAAATTCAGGTGACCATGTCTAGCGATACACTTAATGCCGCAAATAATGCCTGCGTGTTGTATGGTGTTGTTAGGATATAACAGTTTAGCGCCGACACAGCCAATGGCTTGACGCTGTGCATAACCAATCATTTCTTCTAACCAGCTGGGGCTGATGAGTTCTGTGTCATTATTCAATAATAAGATGATACTGCCTTGTGCCGCTTTTACACCTTGATTAACCAGATAAGAAAAGTTAAATGGGCTAGGCTCTGGGTGAACTTTGAAGCCTTGACTTCCAATTTTTTTAATATAGTAATCAAATATTTGAAACGTTTTGCTCTCCTCGCTGCCATTATCCACTATAATGATTTCCCAGTTGGGATAATTTGTCTTGTTAATAATGGAATCCAGACAGGGGCTTAACAAATCCGCTTTGTCTTTGGTTGGTATAATAATACTGACTAAAGGATTATTTTTTACTGGATAATGTACAAGCACACGGTTATTTTTATTTAGTACAGCCCGTCCATCTTCCCCTTCCCTATCCAGCGCCTCTTGCACCACTTTTAATCCGGTTTTAATGGCATGATTTTTATGCGCGTCCCTGGAGAGACTATACTTGCGTCGGTGATACAAAATTTTTGGAATATGTTGGATAGCATCTGTTTTTTCTGTGACTCTCAGTGCCAAATCCCAGTCTTGACTGCCTTCTGTGCCCAATCTGAAACCATCCACCAAAGTTTTACGGTAAACGCAGAGATGACCAATATACATTTGCCCTTTGAGCATTTCCGGTGCCCAGTTTGGTTTGAAAAAAGGCTTAACAAAACGCTGTTGTAACTCATCCCATCCATCCTCGTCGGAATAAATAAGATCAACTGACTCATTCCTTTTTTTATTTAGGTGTTTAACCACCTCAAATAGGGCATCTTTCGTAAAAAAATCTTCAGGCTCCAGTAGTGCCACAAATTCACCTTTTGCCAGCGCCAACGCCTCATTAGTGGTTGCGGAAATATGCTTCTTGGTATTACAATAAGTGACTTTGATTTTTGTTGGAGATTTTTTATAAAAAATTTCCAGAGCTTGGCGCACTTTAGGTTTTGTTGAAGCATCATCGGCGATACAAAGTTCCCAGTGTGGATAGATTTGTTTGATGACAGAATCTATGCAGGCTCTTAAATAGGAAACCGGCGTGTTGTCGGTGGCTAGCAACACACTGATGAGTGGCTGGTATTCAAAAATCTTTAGCTCCTCGCTTAGCTTTACACAATCCGGTGCGAAATATTGGTAATTGATATTAGTCAAAATAAAAGCGAAAATATGATTAAAAGGTGAATTGTATACTGGCAAGGAATCAAACTATGGCTTGCATATTAATAGTGGATGACTCAAAAACCGAGATCAAGTTTATAACAAAAATCCTTGAAAATATAGGTTATAAAGTAGATTATGCTTTGAATGGTGAAGAAGGTGTACAAAAGGCTAAAGAGCTACAACCTGATTTAGTGCTTATGGATATTATCATGCCTGGTAAAATGAATGGCTATCAAGCCACTCGCCAAATTATCACCTCTCCTGAAACTCAATCCATTCCCGTTGTGATTGTGTCTGGCTTAAAAACAGAACATGACCGACTTTGGGGGAAAATGATGGGTGCCGGAGGTTATCTGACTAAGCCCTTTAAAACCAATGAATTATTGGAGGAGATCAACAAACAACTGAATCCAGTTGAAAAATTCAAGAAAATTCAATCAACGACAATATTCAAGGGTTAGACTGGGGGAAAGGCAAGCCCATGTTAAGCCTTGGTTCGTCAGTTGAGTGCTTTTCTATTCCTCATTTCCTCGAAACCTTATTAAGCATTTGCCCCCCTACGCAACGTTTGTGGATAGCATATAGCGGCGGCTTAGATTCTCATTTGCTATTGTACGCGCTGGCACAATTACGTCCACGGTTTGAATTACGTGCTATTCATATTCACCACGGTTTGCACGCCCAAGCTGATAACTGGGCAGTGCATTGTAAAAAAGTGTGCCAAGTTTTGGAAATAGCGTGTGAAGTGAAACGAGTCAAGGTCCACAGTACTCCTAGAGAGGGTCTTGAAGCCAATGCCCGTTCCGCTCGTTATGATGCGATTGGTCAATTATTGGCACCAGGGGATGTTGTATTAACCGCCCAACACGCCGATGATCAAGCCGAGACGCTATTGTTACAATTATTGCGCGGCGCCGGTGTTGCAGGCTTGGCTGCCATGCCGCCAGTCAGTCGTTTAGCCAAAGGTTGGCTCGTCCGCCCCCTGTTGGCATATACTCGCGCCCAGTTGCAAGATTATGCACGACAAGCCAATTTGCATTGGATTGAGGACAGCAGTAATGCTGATACTCGGTTTGATCGCAATTTTCTACGCCATGAAATTATGCCACTTTTACGGCAGCGTTGGTTTCGTGTGAGTCTTATGTTAAGCCGAGCCGCTCGGCATCAAGCAGAGGCGGATGAGTTATTACAAATATTGGCTGAAGAAGATTTGCAGACTTGTAAAGGGCGCACAGCTAAGCAATTGTTTTTACCCGCATTATCTCGCCTCAAGCCGGTACGACAGCGTAATGTTTTGCGATTTTGGATCAAAAAACTCGGATTGCCCCTCCCGTCAACGGTGCAATTGCAACATGTTTTTAGTGATATAGTTACCGCTAAAGCGGATCGTCAACCTGTCGTCCGTTGGCGCGGTGGCGAGGTACGTCGTTATCGTGACTTTTTATTTGCTATGCCTAACTTGCCTCCAGCACCCAATCAAAATTTGATTTGGTCATTCCCCGAAACCTTGCCTTTACCATTTGGCGAGTTGAGGACTTTAAAAGTACAGGGGCGAGGGCTCAAGTTAGAGCCGGGCACTTTGTTACAAGTACGCTTTCGGCAAGGCGGTGAAATTTTTCGTATGCGTGGCTCTCGGCGAATGGTAAAAAAGTTGTTACAAACGGCTGAGTTACCGCCTTGGCAAAGGCCGTTTATTCCGCTAATTTATTTTGAAAATACCTTGATTGCTATTCCGAATATCGGTGTAGCTGATGGATTTGTGGCGCAAGAGGGAGAAATGGGGTGGAAGATTCAGTGGAACGAGGAAAATAATGACAAATAATCTATTTGAGGCTGCCTACCGTTGTATTTTGGCAAAAAATAGCAGCGAAAAAGTACAATTAAGTCGAACAACAGTGCAGGCATGGCAAAACAATCAATTAAACCTTAGCCCAAGCAAGCCACCAGTACCTATTTTATCCCCTGGACTTCCCCCTTCTTTATCTTTAGTTTCAGCGCGAAAGGTGCCAAAACGCACAGCACTTTCGACACCAAAGGGACAAGCGGCTTTGTTACATGCCTTAGCCCATATTGAATTTAATGCCATTAATCTCGCATGGGATGCAATATATCGCTTTCGTGACTTGCCAAGGGCGTTTTATGACGATTGGGTGAAAGTGGCTGATGAAGAGACAACGCATTTCGTGTTGCTGCATGAACAATTACAACAATTGGGTTGTGTGTATGGTGATTTGAATGCCCACAATGGTTTGTGGGAAATGGCGGTGAAGACGGCGCATGATGTATTAATCAGAATGGCGTTAGTGCCGAGAGTGTTAGAAGCGCGTGGCTTAGATGCGACTCCCCCAATTATTGCTAAGCTGCAAGCACAAAATTTACAAACTTTGGTCGAAATATTACAACTCATTTTGCATGATGAAATTGGGCATGTGGCGATAGGCTCGCGTTGGTTTTTCCATTGTTGTGCTGAGCGGAATTTGGTGCCGGAGACGACTTTCCGGTGCTCGGTAGCGCAATATTTTACTGGTGATATCAAACCCCCGTTTAATATTGAGGCGCGATTGGCGGCGGGCTTTAGTCAGGCAGAGCTAGTTACCAGCGGGCGATAATATACAATTTGGTGCAAAAAGACAAAAGTCAGCACTTGACAAAATTTCCCGTTTTGGTATAATTGCAACATTGCAAGTACGGCAGGCTCTGCCGGAATTGAGGCTCGCGGTCGTGGAGTCAATGCCATCAAGTTGAGCCAAGAACGTTCTTGTGTAGGGCGGGTTTCGCGGAGCCCTGCCAACCCTACAAAAAACCTTAAAGTGTGCCGTAGCTTGATCGCATACTACGGGATCGTCCCCATGCGCCGCGATTGTTTATCGCGTAAAAACGGCCGTTTGTCGAAAGCGAAGGGCAGTCCGGGATGGAATAATGTCATATTGGTAAAGCCTGGACTTGTAATTGAAATGTGGTTATACTCGAAATCTATTTAGTTGTACACATGATGTCGCGGTTAGCATTAAACGCATGTGAAGCCAATAAAAAAATAAAGCTTGACATACAATAATTATTTGTAGTAATGATTCACTGGGGTTAATCTTAGGAAATTAGCCTCGAAATCTGTTTAAGATTGATTAGGAAATCCCATGATAAACCGAATGACTTCACCAAGGTTCGGAAGGGGAAATTAATATGAAACTTCTTGTTAAAACAATGGCAATCGTAGCAGCGGGCGTATCGTTTTTTGCGGTTGACCGCCTGGCGTTCTCGCAAGAGATGGTCTATTTCACTATAATGGATAAGTACAGCAGAACGTGTCTCGGAAGCTTCCAGAGCGATGCTGACCAGGGAGAGCATATGGCAGCGCTAGATACCTGTGATGGGAGTGACAGTCGAAAATGGGCCTTCGACAGTGATGGGGTCGAAGACGAAGATCCCACCAAAATGAGGAACAAGGAGAGCGGGCTGTGTTTAGCCCGGTGGTCGGGGGAGACCGAGCTGGAAAGATGCGACGACGGGGAAGACGACCCACTCTGGATGCTCATCGTCCAGGATGAGTCGACCAATAGTTACACCATCGAAGCCGCCGACGAATACGGCTCTGAAGGAGAGTGTCTATCTGTTCACGACACGGATTCGCCCGTGCGGCCGGGGCTCGGGGAGTGCGACGACCAAGATAGTAGGCACCGTTGGATTGTCACTGAATCTCCGCCCGTCTATGGAGTCGGTCCCTGCCTCGGCGGGCAGCCGGCTCGGGGCCCTTCTTTCGCCTCCGCCCCCAACGGCGACGGCGGGACGGTAACTCGCGACAACCCGGCACTTGGTGTTGTCGATTCTAACGGCTGCACGATATCCTACGGTGTGGGAAGCGGTCGGCTGCCTACCGCCCCCGTCGGCGGTGGCGCTCCCCCAAGATAGTAATGATCCGAATAACGCGACCTCGGGTTTCCGTGGAATGCGAGGGATGTGATTAAAATAGGAACGCCGGTTCACTTAATCGTGAATTGGCGTTTTTTTTTGCTGTCCCGCACGGACGCACAAGCACCAAATTCAACGGCCGGTGGCGGGCTTTAGTCAGGCAGAGTTGGAACAGTTATCAGTTATCAGCAAACAAATGAAGGGGACAAGCTCAGGCTGTTTGTTTCAAATGCGAATCTGCTAAAATACGAAAAAAATCCTATTTCTTAAAAAAATAGGATTTTTATATTTTTTAATGATAACTAATAACTGATAATCTATGAATGGCGACTTACGGATAGCCGTTGGGAAAGAAACGGGCAATTGGGATGATTTGACACATCCTGAACAATTTCTAGGTGTGGCTTTAGTGATAGCAAAAATTTCCGATTGGAAATCGGCACTGACGGAAAATTTGAAGGAACAAAGCATTGAGCAACGCATGAAGCGGGCTTTGCAAAATTTGCCAAAAGAGATAGCGACACTCATCGCGTTATAGATGCCTTAAACTATTTCAAAAGGCAATCGGTGCGAGGGCTTTGGACGCTTGACAAAATGGTCAAAAGCAATTCGCCACTTGCACGCCTGAAAAATGAATTGTGTACCAATTTAAACTGGTTAGCAACACATCCCCAGTTGATAACAATGGGCACTTATGGCAAAGCTGAGTGGTTGAAAAATAATGTGCCCCAAGCCCAGATATTAGGACGCACTTATGGATTATTGGCAGCACTGATTTTGCCTTTTTTGACAACTCAAGACAAATTATTAATTGTACCAGCAGAGCCTGAGCTCGTTTCTAGTTTGTTAGACTACATTGAGCAAAGTTTAGGCAATTGGCAACGTGCTAAAATGGCGCAATATGACAGCGATTTCCAACCAAATGACTTGGATAGTATCGCCTTGAACAGTCAGCATTAAACACAAAAACCACCAAATTAAAGCCAATCAAAAAATTAAAGCTTGACATACAATAATTATTTGTAGTATAAAATTAAATAATTGCTGGTTTGAACTTAGATCAGATTAGCCTCAAAATCGGTTTAAGTCCAATTATATATAATTAAAGGTGATAGCCCCATGTTTTATCACCCCAGGGAGCTTGCCCCTTAAACATAACCAA
>Ga0209780_1000417_pt1 | contig 22340 bp, 15 predicted proteins | sample WorMetexBAHAMAS2_FD_187384 | JGI IMG/M metagenome (GOLD analysis project Ga0209780, IMG submission 187384) | Marine gutless worms symbiont microbial communities from Max Planck institute for Marine Microbiology, Germany - Inanidrilus exumae... | ecosystem: Host-associated > Annelida > Digestive...
TTCTAGTTGACTCTTTCAGTCACATGCAGCTGATGTGAAGCATTATAGCGCATTATGTGTTAGTGAACATTTTCACATTTAGTGAATTTTGGAACGTGACTTTTTGTCACAAAAGAAGGCGTGTTTTTAATGTACGGCGACCAAACACGTGCGATAAGTTTTACAAGGTAGTGTAGACACATTAGTTAGGTGAGGTGGACAACTAAGCTGTCTTGCGATGTCAAATGATGTGAGGAATTTTGGTGCCAAAAATTATTAAAATCAGACAACTATTCCTCAACTTATAGCCAATAATATGAGTGGATGTTTTTTTTTGAAACGCGGTGTAGTTATTTATTAGAAATAGCCATATTATGCCTCACAGTTAATCTCATGTCGTCAGAAAAATACTGTAGGCACCTTAAGCCAGGGTTTTTATTACTGTTTTTATGGCTGGCTATGACTTAGGCTTAAGTTGGTGCAGATTGATATTTCTGGGGCAGTGTGTGGATTACTGTACTTAATACATTGTTTATTGTCCTGTCCACTTGGTTGCTGACCAGTTGTCATAGTGCTAAAGCTGGTAGTAACTTCTGTAGGGTAGTCACATGAAAATACTTCTGCAACTTCAGATCTGTGCTTTTACATTGTCAGCAATGACCAACAGTAGTTCATTGGCTTTGTATTACAGTAAAATCTTTATATTGTTAGAGATTAACAGCTGCTCACTGTGAATTGTTGTGTTTTCTGTTTGTTTTCAGTAAACGTGCAGAGCTTTCATGAGGAACCTCGTACGTCTCATAATGACCAAGATGACTTAGAAGAGGAAAGTATAAAGTCTGTTGCGTCTAGCGAAGATGGCTGTCAGTTCCTGGAGGAACAGAGTCTTGATGCACAGATGGACATGCTCGAGAGGCTTGACACTGCTGATGAGGCCTGTAACATGGATCTATTTGAACAGTTGCGAGCGTGGCAGGCAGAGCAGCGTGAGCAGCTAATTCGTCAGCAGCAGCAGCAACTCACTCAACTACAAGCCGAACAACAGGCTGCGGAGTCTCGCTTGCTGGTGCAGCGTCGGAATCTCTGGAATTCTTCCAGAAATTCACCGCCGTCTCCCGCGGTCAAGAATTTGCCACAGAAGTCCTTGCAGAGAAAAGTGCAGGTTGGACTACCACATGCGATTGCCAGTAGCACTCTAGCGCTGGCACGTCTACAGTTGCAAGAGTCCGTAATGGTCAACAGTACTCTAGCTGGCCCATTGCAAGCTGAGAATAGTGAACAGCTTCCGTCGAATGTATCCAGGACACCCATATCACGAGCAGAACAGCAAGTTAATGTTGAAATGGAGAGTGATGAAGAAAATGTTGCTCCTAATTCACAAAGTGTGAATGACGACCTCCATACATTGCCAAACTATGTTTCAAACACTGTCAGCCAACATAGCCAGTCAGGTCATAAGCCGGACGTTATGCAAAATGATGTTGTACAGTCATCCCAGCTTTCTGTTAGAGATGCTGTACGTAAGCTTGAGAGTGGTGTTTCTGTCTCTGAATACGATGAAATACCTGTTGGTGCTGGTGCAGTTCAAGGCAAAAGTTTTGAAGAATTGCTTTTAGAACAGTTAGAGAAAGATCAACATGTCTCAGAGTCACGGCATCATCCCGTTCACAGTGCAGTGCGGGAGTCGAATAGAAGCAAGTGCTTTCTGAAAAAGGGAGACGGAACAGCCCGATTCAAAACTTCTCAGCGACAGTTTCATATGCGTAAATGTACTGAAGACTCGTGTAACTTAAAACAGTCTGCGCCATATAAATACAAATTACAGCCTTCCAGTTCATCATTGGTGAAACCCGCAGCAGATCCAGTTGTACAGCCGATGTCTAGAAAATCGTGCTTGAAAAAGAAAACTGTGCAAAATAAAGACAATGATCCACAGCTCGATTTTAACACCGACAATTTCTTTTGCACTGATACACCAATTACATCAACTCCTGATCGCAAACGGCTTCAGACATCAGCAGACAGTGTTGCATTCCACCAGTTAGCAACACCTAGTGGTGCACATGGTCGTAATTCCATTGGTGATGCTTCTTACGTTGCCTGTATGCAGGCTCGAGCAAAGACCGAGGAAGCAGAGGTTGAGGAGCTGCAGGAGTTTGAGCTCCTGGAACGTTTTGTTGATGATAACGCATCATTTACCAGTAACACGTCTACCATCAGTCAGATTTTCGCATGTCATGGTGTGAAGCAGCAGGGTGAATTTTGTAACGTCCAACGAAACAGCAGTGCTGGTGTGAAATGCAATTTAGTAAGTAAAGAAATAAGTATGACTGATGAACAAGAGCAGGATGAAGTGTGTACCAATAAAGACAGCATTGATACCAGTGAAGAGGATGATGATGATGGTGGTGATGCAAACTCCACACTGGTTGATGATGCGCCAGTTGTCTGTGCTGGAAGTTCTAGCGTTGCCTCTGTGGTAGATACCACACAGCCAACAGCGTTGCAGACAATTTATCGTAAAATCTCGTCTATGAATGGCAGATACTTTGCCACTGAAACACAGCCACCTGGTACTATTCACCAGCGATTGTCGTCATTTAATGGTAATCGACGTTCACTGCCTCATTCAGGTTTTGTAGAAGACATTGCCGATGAACCCACTGCATCTGCTGGTGATCGGCCTATGTGTGAATCCACTATAGTTCCATTTCAAGAAAATGATCATGTACGACATGATGCTGTCCAGCAGCCAGTGAAACTTACCAGAGATACAGATACATTTGACAACACAGGCGCTACTGCTAAAAACCCATTTTCTGACGAAAGACAGTGGAATGACAGTGTTGTATCAAGTCCCATTCATGCTGGCTCTGATTTGCAGCAGAACTCTTTATCGTCAAATTGTGTAGTAAGTGCCAGTTTGAGTGAAGCGCAGTTGTCCGTCGAAACTGGATACCATACGGCCGATGCGCTAGTTGATTCGCCTCCAACTTCCAAACTTGCACAGAAACTGTTTCCCAGGCTTAAACCACATAAACCTAAAACACCTGAACTTGAAGATGTTTCACACTCACGAAATGATATATCATCTCTCCACACAGCAGACGCGACACCAGCGGTTGCATCGTCGGCACTGCGAGAAAAGCTGACACAGCTGGAGATGGAGATACAGCAGTTTCGTACCGAGAATACAGCTCTGGCCAATCTGCGCAAGGAACGAGAACAGCTTGTCAACCAGCTGAAGAAAGAGATGGCAGAGTTTGAACGTCAGAAAGCTGATGAGTTACAGCGCCTTGAAGAATTCAAAGCAGAAGAAACAAAGAAACTGAAGAAGGAGCGTAAAGTGTTTGAAACATATCAGAAAGCTGCGCGAGCTGGGCCGGACAGAAAGGATCGGGAAGAGATTGACAATCTGAAATCTCAGTTGAGCGATCTGCAAGATGAGTTGAAGCGGAAAGAACAGAAATGGATAGCAAGTAATCAGCGGTTGAGGGATAGAGTAGAACAGCTGGAGCAGGAAAACACTGAGCTGCGAGAGGAAATACGTGTCCTGGAAAACCGACGCCTCCAGGATTGGAAGCCACGTAAAAGTGAGGCACTGCCAGCTGCGAAAAGCGATGCGAAGCTTGTGGAATCGGCAGAGTCGGGACAGAATGCTGCACCGAGAAGTGCACAGCAGCCGACGGAGAAATTTCAGAAGCACACGGAACGACAAAAGCAAGTTTCAAACACTAAAAGTGGTAAGCCAGAGCACACGTCTAAGTCACCTGTGTATTCCTCCAGTAATTCAGACACTCAGCTCTGCGCTGAGACAAAGTTGAGCTTGGACATCAGTGACGAAACTTTACAACAGAGAAATAATGTACCAAAACCCGAGACAATTAGTCCACTGCCTGCATCAACCAATAGTAATGGTGATGATGCGAGGTCGTTGGTAGCGGTTAGAAAAACTGCTCCAAAGTCTGGTGTTGTTCCAACCATGGACGTAGGTGATCGTCCGTATGACCAAGTCCAGCATGCTGATGGCAAGGTCGAACGTGTTTGTCCGGACGGATCACGTGAGATACTGTTTACCAACGGAACCCGGAAGCAGATATCGTCGGATGGCCAAACTATAATTGTATCTTTCTTTAATGGAGATATCAAGCAAATCCTGCCGGGCGGTCGTGTTGTATATTACTATGCTGATGCGCAGACTACGCACACAACGTACGCCGATGGACTGCAGGTATTTCAGTTTGCTAACGGGCAGGTGGAAAAGCATTACATTGATGGTACCAAGGAAATTCAGTTTCCCGATCAGACAATCAAGTACTTATTTGCCGACGGGTCTGCAGAGAGTGTTTTTGTTGATGGGACTGTTGTACATGTTGAAAACAATGGGAACAAACAGATATCGTTTCCAAATGGCCAGAAAGAGGTTCATACAGTACTGTATAAGAAACGGGAATATCCGGACGGCACCACAAAGACTGTATTCACAGACGGCCGACAGGAAACGAGATATTCCAACGGTCGTGTGCGCATTAAAGATGCCAGTGGTGTTGTAGTTGTCGATCAGTTAGTATAGATAGCATGCATAATTTGTCCTACATACCAGTTTTCCAGGTAAACCTGGGTTATCTGGTTCCCCTCAGTTTTCTTCCTTTACTTGTTCTGGGAGAGAATCTTTGCAGATGAGTGGTTCGCAAGTTGTTTTTTAATGAGCCGAATGTTTTTCATACTACTCAACCAACACTGCAGTGTCAAATCGCTGAAGGAAAGTGAAAACACCAACCCACGCTCATTGTTTCTTTGTCCACCCCTGAGCTCTTGACGGAAAGGAAAGAGTATTTATACAGCGCCATTTATGCTACGCATAGTCTCAATGCGCTCAGACATGGATCACACAGTTTTACCTGCAAATTACACTATGCCTGCCTGACGGACGGGACCTAGCTGGCAACACCTTTACGTCAGGTCTTGGACGCCAATACCAGTGGTCTGTGTAAGTATAATTACTCTACATGTACATTGGTTGCGTGGCACAGTGGTAGAACGTCAGTCTTTGGCTGGCGAATTTTCCCTGTCCTGTGCTCGACCTGTAGCTGACAAGTGACCATTTATGTGGTTAGATCAACGAACCACGCCAACTCAGCCATTCATCCCTTAGGGGTTGATAAATGAGTAGTAAGCTGCAATTGGATGTCTGCTACCGCAGTTAGGGGTGGCGCCATCTGGTGAACGCTTACGAATGAAAGGCAGGCATGGTGTAATTGGCAGATAAACTGTGTGATCTATGTCTGAGCGCTTTGACACTATGTGTAGTATAAATGGCGCTATATAAATACTCTTCCTTTCCCTTCCTTGCATAATGCATTCTGTCAACTTACTGATGCGTTTTAAAGCGTTCAGTCGCATGGTTTTATGATAGAGAAGTGTAGCTGACAAATATGTTGACATGTACAGAACATCAGAAGGCAGACCATAGACCATAGAGCTACAGAGATAGGCCTTTAAAAGTTCTGCTTTGTGCATGTGTGATTGTGAATCTGGATATGAAAAAAGCAGCATAAAAGACATTCCGTCTCATGTCACATTCACTACTGTATCGAATTTTGTTGTGTGTTATGTAGTTAAGTCTGATGCCGGTTTTTAACAGCTCTGGTTTTAAACTGTCTTTTAGTGTTTTGCGTTAATTTAGTTGTAATTGTTTGTTAGAGAATGTGTTTATTAGAATGCATATGTGTGATGTGAGTCACTTAATGCTATGTTTTATCGCGATATATTTGTTATCACAATGAGTTTGCATGGAAATTTTTTCATATAAACATGGCACTTTAGTGACAGGCCTTTTGAAGACCCGTCTTTATCCCTTCACTTCCCCACTTTCTCACCTCTACTCTATCTTTTACTTTTTTTCTTTTTTTCTCTTTCTTACTCAATTCATCTATTTTCTTGCTTTTCCATCACTTCCCATTCTACCAGAATACTCCCACTCCGTTTGCAGGCCGTATGTCGTAGTAGGAGGCGACTAAACCTGGCTTTAGTTTTTTTGTGTTGATTTTATGTTAAATGTATTTTTAGCTAAGGATGCTCTTTTTGTCATATTTGATTTAGTTTTGTCTTGCGGTGTGATAGTTGTCTCCCCATGTTGTAGGTGCTAGCGTAATAATTTAAATGAGCCTCTCGATTCCTTTCCCTTTTTTGGGTGGCTGCTGAACAAAAAAGGCAGCCAGGGTTGAGGTTAATATATCGCTGGCCTTCCTTCACTGGTTAGGGATAGCTCTCTACCCCTGACCTTTCGTCTTTGATATAGCTATATTTATGCTGAAATGGGGCAAACTCCAACTAACTAACCTTTAGAAGACATTTTCCACTTGTCGAAATGTTCTTCAATGTACACGTGTGACGTTTGTACAAGTATATAATGTCTACGGCAATTCTAGATGTTCAACCTATTTTTGCGTTGCTTGGACTATCTCACCGCACAGCTAGGAGTTAGTATGTACAATATCCTATGTGTATACACATACAGTGAGACCAATGAGACCATTATGTGATAATGCACATTTCATGTTGTCTCTATAGACTGTTTTATCAAAGTTGGCTTGACTATGTGCAGAACGAGTTTGTTTGTTACAATAAACTTGAGGAATTTTCATATTATTCACTTTTCTGATGGTATATTGAATATTCTGTCTAATCTGTATTATAATACAGTTTGTGTTACCAGAATAATCTTGGAGTTGGAGAGTGGCACAGAATGTTTGGATCAGACTTTAACAGGCTACACTATATATTCCCTTGGTTCCACTGAGTGTCTTTGGGGACGATTTGCATAGTTTCAACTCCAGCGGATTAAGGGAATGCGCCCTCCAATATACTACCACCTCTGAGATCCACGCAGTATTTTACCGTTTACATCAAAGACTTTTTGGACCATCCGAAAGAGCTTATCGCCTCGGGAATGTTCCCTAATATTATTGATGTCATTCCGGTGGATACTTGCCATGAGCAGTCATTGTGCATAAAATAATGTGAATCTTCTGACTTACCCGTTCCAATACTATTCTTTTACTGACATGAAAAACCTCTTCAATCACACACCCAGGCGAAATATACTAAATTTTATTTTTTAAAGTCAACTTATATGATCAACTATAATTTCTAAAAAAAGAATCTTACGCAAATTATACTTTTTCAATTAGGCCTAAATAATTTATCCAATTACAGTTTAGTTATTCAACCTAAATTTGTTATTATTGTTATCATTGTCTGTTTTTTCAGTTATCTTACTGCAAGAATTAATGCCTAATAAGTAATAACTTTGAATAATATAGCTCTAAAAGGCGAGATATGACCTGAACTGTGTTGAAAGCAACGTTAAACACCAACCAACCATTCCAAAGATGAGTTTGTCCTAGAATTTAAAATTTAAATAGTGGTTGCTTGACTGCGATTATAACGTCTTTAGAGATTATAATTATTCATCATCTCTTAAATAATACTCGCTAGGGGCCTATAGTTTATTCCTGCAGCAAATTTGAGATGTTTGTCTTCACCATTTCCATAAATAGGCATGGAATGTCTCAGAATATAGGCCTCGAGGTCGTATGACTCTGAAAATGCCCATTTGGGATTAGTTACCATCATTTGGTGAGTATTGTCAGTCTGTGTACGAAATTTCAGCGATAAGAACTGGGTCCAAAAATTTACAAAAAGAGATGGTTTTGGTCAATCCAGAGTCCAGATCACTGGAAATGGTATACCGTTAAGTAGCAAGTTAAATTCCTGTTAATGTTCCATTGAAGCTTTGTCTGTCTTATGCAGTTTGTGATAGAATCGCATCTTTGTGTGAAATCGTATAGGCCTACTTCTAAAGGCTTATACTGTATACCACACTATGCATTGTCTGCGTTGAGCCGTACGTAAAAAGGCTTTTTTAACGTCGCATATTAAAATATCCACCGCCCGATAGTCCCGTTATTTGAAGTTTCTCACACCAAACATCCTTTCAGAATTCAGACGTTGGTGCCCACGTGACGTAGGGACTGCGCGATGCTGCACGGTAATTTAAACTCTGTTAACATTTGTTTTTTTTTGCGCGACGCACCGACTCGTGTACGTCCAAGCCGGTGTTCTATCAAAATAGCTGAACGTCAAACAACCGATGTCGCGTGGTATCCGTTGGACTCTACTCATATGACACCAAATATCTTCGTAAACACTAGGCTAACTGAGTTACTCCAACGGGGCGACAAATAAGCGCAGGGTAAGGAAACTGCGATTTTCGACCAGAGAATCAGCCAAACGGTACAATATTTGCAGAAGGTGAATATGAACTCATATGCGCTCTTTCAAACGATGACAATGCCGATGACCTCGAGTGACCTAGCTATCTCAATCCACCCTATTTGTAAATTCTTGGGTTTCATGTCTTTGAAAAGGGTGAATATAATGTATAGGCCTAGTCTAAATTCGGTGCATTGGTTGATCATTGCAAGCCTATAAATGACAGACATCGGAACGAGTACGTTATCCATTTTTAACTTGAGATCCGCGTTCTATCTCTGGAGTCAGTGGAATGGATGAAAGTAGGCAATTTGCTGTATAATGTGTAAGCTACACGACAAATACTAGGCAGGCCCTACCCTACGCATGACAGACTGCCCCCAAATGAAGGTCTTGAGGCTATAATTTTTAATGTAATATCGAAGCTGAAAGACTTCTTAGGGTCATGGGCAATCAGATGCGCTGTAGAAGTGGTGATATCTCGAAAACCGTGCAAGATAGAGACGTTATACTGCGGATCACGACTAGGAAGTTATATGGCCTATCGAATAACGCCATTATTGATGAGTAGGCTATATTGCTCGAGGCTCACGCTGTCCTGGTTGACCTTCCGGCATACACTTTTTGCCAGCTTCAGTCGGTCATGAACGCTGCTGCACGGCTTATCTACAACTTCCGTCCTTCAGATCACATCACATAAGATCTAATCAGCCTCCATTGGCTCCATTCCCAGAAGAGAATGCAGTTCAAGATGGCGCCGTGCTTATGTACAAACTTACAAAGCCTTGCATGGATCTGTGCCGACATACACATACGTGAGTCAACTAGTTCGTGTCGCCGATCTAACCATGCAGTCGTCGCTATCCGCGCTATACGCACCAGTCGTCTGCAAGTCCCATCCATCAAAATGTCTGCCGTCGGTGGCCGGGCCTTCTTAGTATCTAAACCAACCATTTGGAATAATCTTCCAGGCAACGTGACTTCAGCTCCGTCTTTATCGACCTCCCGTCAGCGTCCGAAAAACACTTCTTGTTCCCAATCTCTTTCCCTGACATTATTCTGCACAACTCGTAGTTACATTTATTACCGTTAGTTGATCTTAAGTAAGTAAGTAAGTAAGTAAGTACGATCTTGAAGTGATTTTTATTACTTGGACCACTTTAATTTTTTTAATGACTGATTGATTTCCACCTTTTCTCATATGCGACTTTTCGTACAGTTGTGAAGCAGTTGGACAAGATTTCAGCTGATGCCGATCGTCGCGCGGTCCCTCTACGATGTCCGAGCCTCTTGTCGTGTTGCGCGAGTACGCTGTAAGCCCGTCGCGTGAAACTGTCGGGTGTATACCATGGAGCTATAATTAGACTATAGCTCCATAGTGTATACGCCTGATTCACGCATCACGCGGCACGACGGTGACGAAGCATTAAGAACTCGTCAGCGGTGACGGAGGCCGTGACGGTGATTCAACGCGACCGTTCGTGCGTCCAACCCGCCTGAGACGACGCTCTTCTCCTACGAACTATTACGAGGGAGGCGTCGCTTGCCATTCTGCACGTAGGCCAAATGTTAGGCCTAGGCTTGGCTGACGGTGATGGGCGAAACACAACTGGCCAGTTGTTCGATAGATTTTTTTTCGCGCGTCGTCATCCTGCAGCGGAGCTATGTCGAGCACGATATGATAATTACGTGTGTCTGTCTGTCTGACCGTCACACGCTGGTGTTGTATATATCGAAAGCTCGAAACGGCTGTATCCATCAGCCAGCAATCAACACTGCATGTTATGTGAGAAACTGTATAGTTTTCTTGCCTCAAAGGAAGGAGACCTATCTGCGAAATTCCAATGGGGTTACCTCTTAATTAAGCGGCGCCAAATGACGTATAGGGTATGAAAAATTTGCACATTTTGTCCAGTGTCTCGCGATATGTCGAAAATGATGATATATTGGGATAAAAGTACTATGGGACGCTAATAGGAAGTCGTTGTGATCTAATAATAAGAACGATGACATTGCAGATGACCTTGAGTGACCTTTGGGGGGTCATTTCAGCTACTGGAAACTCATGCATACCACTATTGCAAATCATGCGTAGAGGCTGTTCTCGGCTTTTCCTGCAATGTGTCCATTTCTTCTCGACTTTTGTTTACGACTCGATTGACGTGACGCAGCGCGTCGCGCGGGTTCGACTGCGACAGCTGAGACCTGTTATCGTCATTTGTCAGTTTTAACTGTCAGCTATTGACGACATCGAGTGTCACCGTGTTTGACTTTACATATTCACATAAAAATTATCATCTAAAGTTTGTCCATTTGCAGTTGAGCAGACATCGACGACGTCCGGCATTTCTGATTAAGCGAGTCAACCTGGGGATACGCGTCCCCAACATATTAACTGGGGTATACCTATAAGGAAATCCCACAATATTTAATCTTGGTCAGGTTGCCTCCTTTATGGGGATAATTGGGGACGAATCCGGATCCCACGAATCCTGCTTTGTTTTCTTTTATATGATAGGCCTAAATGTACATAGGAATGACAGTTTTTATGAAGGCTCAATAGTGCATTGTGCAGCAAAAACGTCAGGCAAACTCTGCCCGAACCCTATGTCCCGCCAGTATTATTGTAATTGGCGCCACGGGATCTAGTCGACGGACAAGTAATCAGAGCTGTCGATGATTGTCTTGGCAGATACATGGTTAAAACTAGAAAAAACTATCCTCGATCGAGGATCGAGGTCAGACCGACCGCGTTACTGCGTTACGATGCCCATACGTGCTGTACATTGACTTTTGACCTTGGCCTTGACCTACTACCTTAACTTTCAATCCCAGGCGAGTTATGGTCATGACCCCTCCCCCCACATACACATTAAAAATCAAGTTCAAAGGTCAGTCGGTTCAAAAGATAGAGTGGAAACAAACGGACGGACAGACGGACTCCACCGATTACTTTACCTTCCCGTCTAACGCGGTCGGTAACCAGAACACGATCAGATCGGAGTTGACGTCACGAGACTGGCTCACTACAAGGTACAATATCATCGAAATAATCTGGCATGATCTAAGAAAGCAATTCGTGAGTCGATGCCAAATTGCCGTCTGCATTGCGAACTCCATTCTACCCAACCGACTGACATTAATAGTAGAAGCCCTCGCTCGAGGTCGCACAGACCACTTTAGCCGTCGCTAAATCCCATTCGTCAGAGGACGCCAGCAGTGTACACATTCACCGTGCCTGTGGACTGCGCTAGCCATTGCTGTTGCTGTTGTTTTATCCTATGACCTTGAACTTTCGCCTACATGGCCTTGACCATAGAACAGACACGCACAGATACACAGACAGACACACAGACGCGCTCGTTACAACACTTCGCGGGCGAAGTAATAATTAGATGGCCAAATACATATAATTTCTAAATACATGTATTATGCATGTACTTCTAATGCTCAGACGTAGTTATTTACAGTAAATTTGTGAACAGTGCAGTATATATACGAGTATCAGGCACTCGTTCGAGTAGCAGATTTGAACCTGTGTGAAAAATTTTGGGCGATTTGCGATTTTTGTTTGATTAAAGCTAAATCTCGCCAAGTATCATATCGAACTCCAATCGAATCCTACCGGTTGAAATCAAAGTACCCGAGTAGTCGAATCAAGCGATTCACAAGTAATTCGATCAATTCGCGATTTAAACCGAATCATTGCTTCGAATTGCCCATCACCGTGGCGGTGTTGACGCGTCACCGTCGACTTGCTCCGGCTTTAGGCCTATAGGCTGCTATCCGGTTCGACCGAAATAGGCGTTTAGCCTATTCATAGGCCGTCGAGATACGGGCGAACACATCGCTTCCTGGCTCATTGTTTTCCTGCTTACGAATAGTATTCGACGAATTTCTGCAGTTCTTGCTGCGTGGTACGTGAAATATTTTCGAATTTTGTCCTTGAGACCGGTCGAGAACGAAATTATGGTTTCTAGATCGCGGCAGACAGCAAAATTTTGTCGTCGATGACCGACATCAAAAGTTTGGTCTCGAAACTAAGAGCAAACGCTCGAGACTGAGACAAATTTAAGATCGAGACCAAATTATTGGTCTCGACGCAGTCTTGTCTCCACGCTTTAACGTCTGTAGTAATAGCTGTAGCATTAGTTGCTTACTTGATCAAGCGGATGTAATCCTACAGTAGTCCCTCAGTAGGGGTTTTGTTGTCAATTTTGTATCAAGTCTCAATGTAATGTAATGCAATAAGAGTTTAACTCGCATCGCGTCCAACAAGAAGTCGTAGAATTCAGGTCTGCAAAAATACGCCGATTCCAAAAATGCATTTCTGTGACGAAAAATGAACGAGAGTATAGACGTAAACAGATTTTCTGTATATCTAGAAGAAATCTGCGTGATGCCCTTGCCACGCGCCGAAAGAAAAAAAATTTGTGGCACAGCTGTTCTCAACCACGATATACAACGTGTTCACCATCATCGTCGTCTTTCGATAATGTAAACAGCCACAACCGGGGTGTTGTCGCACGCGAGGCAGTACTGCGAACACCGACCAGGAAGTATGTTAGAACAAACGAAAGACAAATATAACAGAAGAAATATACGAGTAACTAAATAACAAATAAAAACGTGCAAAGACAATAGCAGATTAGCCGCGTAAATTAGGTGCAATTAAGAATCGCAGACATATTTAATAAGATATTATAAGAGCATCAAAGAACAGTGACGACTGTTATTTGTTTGCAGTCCTGTACGTGACTGGCGGTCAAGCCATGGCGACGCCAGAGCCGTACCAGGATTCCTATCTGGACGACGTGAGGCCGGCTCCGGGCTACTTTGACCTGTTCCGTGTCGGCAACTTTCCGACGCTGTATCCATCAATCAAGACTTCGGAGAGCACCGACATCCTGTTGGCTGGTCTCATCTTTGCCGCCGTCATCCTCGCGTTTTCTCTGCTGCTCATTGTTCCGGGAGTCCGACGTTGGCACGTGAGTAAAACAGTCGCCAGCCGTAACTAGATATAGCCCTCGCTCGAGGTCGCTCTGACCGAAACACTTAGCAGACCGTGGATTTTTCGGCTGGCTCTTACTTATTGGGATGGGTGACCGTCTTCAGCTGGGTATACCACCTCGGTATGTAACCAGCCACTCAGGCCAACTCAGCCTGGCCATCCCTCCGTGGCGCTAGTGTGGCCTGTAGCAATGTACGGCTGTGAAAGCTGGACACTCAGAAAGAATGGAGAAACACGTCTTGACGCTTTTGAGATTGAAATGGTGAGACAGATTCTGTGGGTTTTGTGGACAGCAAAGAAAACAATTGAGTGGGTTCTTAACAAACTAGAGTAAAGACGGAACCGATAGACACTGTCAAAGCAAGGAAGCTAGCATACTATGGTCACACCATGAGGAAACAAAGGAGTTTCCTGGAGAAACAGATAATGCAAGAAACAATGCCAGGTGCATGCAGGCGAGGAAGACCACGCACGGCCTGGATGGACAACATCAATACGAGGTATTGAGTAGGCCTATTTAATAAAAGCATGAATGAATGAATGAAAATGCGAGGATTTTAAGTGCGTTTGAAAACCGACTGAGAGCCGGCTTTGTCTAACACACAATGTAAACAAATCAAGCCGAAAAGCACATAACATACGTACATGTTAAAGAGTTAAAAGCAGTAAATGAAGCAGTAGTACACACATAACATAAAATAAACAAAAAGACAATCTACATGCTGTTTAAATCGGTAAAGACTGCGTATATTAAAGAGTTGCGTGGACAGGACTCTCCGTGGAAGAGTCAATCAGAATGACAGAAGACAGAGATAAATTAATACAGAAAGTACGTCAATGGTGTGGCCAACCCTCGGATCGAGGATGGCGAAAGAACACAATAGGCAAGTTTTTGATCGTAGATTACCAATCTGACCCCCTTTTCAGATGGCTCAACGACGTTTCCACGGCAACCAATTTTGGAGTCAAAATGGGTGAAATCGGCAGAATCATTTTCATCGTTGCCTTGGCATTCCAAAACGGCTTGGAGTATCGCCGTTCCGATCTAGAAGGTAAACCTGCGATGATCTGGCTACATTGTGTGTGTGCAAATTTGGTGAACGTTGTTCAGTAACTCCGTAGTTTAAGAATGGCAAAGGTGTACAGCCGCTCGTTTCTTTCTTTAAAATATACCTTTCAGACAAATTGTCTCAGGATCCACTAAACCGATTTTCACCAAATTTTCACCACATGGTAGGTATTTGATCGTAGATTATCTATTTGACCCCCCTTTTCGATCATTCAAGGGAATTTGCCATGACACTCAATCTTAGGGTGAAAATGGGCGAAATCGACCGATTTATTTTCATTCGTCTTCATTAGGCCTCTGTGAAAATCAAGACGAAAACTTTGACTGGAACAAGTTGCGTGCTGGCTGGCTGATTTGTATATACGGTAGAACGCTAAAATGACATACAGAATATTATCATATCACACAATATCATGGTGTACTAACTTGGTGTACTATTATTGTTTTCAGCGCCGTTTGACGACAATTGTTCGCATTGTTCTTGCCATCTTGTTCTTGCTCTTTATCATGTGTAAGTATCGATTATTTCCGACTGACAAGTTTTCTTTATAACAGCATGACTGCCACTGTGCTGGCGTAGCTTATTTGCACCATTTGTGACCATTTTGTGAGCATAATACATTGTCAGAAATGCTACACCTAAGTAGACTAGTATCGTCGCTGTGTAAGATCATTAGCAATTATTCATCGTAACTGCATCAAATTTTTACGCATGCTTAAAATGTAAGTAAACAAAAGCTTTTTGGATTTTTATATGAATGGAAGTACAGCTAATGTATTTATGAAGTAAACAAACTGAACAAAGAGCTACTCGTATAATATCAAGAGGCAAAAATCTTGTCACTACAAATATAAATAAATTAGTACCATGTATTATAAAAAGTAAAACCTGCATAAAAGAACAATTTGCCTACGCCTGTCGTCAAAACATAACTATAAAATAGTGTCCAAAAGAACTTGGCAAAAAGCCCCATCGCTCACTTGTCACCCCTCGCGGCTGCGAATAGAGTTGTCCGATCTTGAGTCATCTAATACATGGTTCCTTGGACCCACATGAGTCTGCCCCAAACGGCATCTCGATCGGTTCAGCCGTTTTTACACAGTACAGTCGTATGACCAACACACAGACGCACAGACACACAGACCACGCTACTTGCGATATCTGTAGCAATAGCCGCATGTTAGCATCGACTGCATGCATCTTAGATGGCGCTGCGGCCTAAAGACTGTTGCTGTGACTGTTGACTAACAAAAGCAAAATATCTTGCTTATATGTAGCGAATCACAGGATAAAATGTTGTGTTATTGTAGTATGCAACTTCGGTCAGGACTGGGAAGCAGGCTACTTAACAGGAGTCCACACTCAGTACAAGGCTCTGCTGTCGAAAGAGATCACCGCTACAGTTGGCGTTCATATCGGTCTTCGTGCCGTCAACATCACCCTCTTAGGTAATCACGTGTAAACACGTGCTTATTACACTGTCCGCGGCGAGCGGAAGGCGTAATGTAACGGTCTGATGTCCGTCGGTCTGTCTGTCTGTGTCCCGTCCGCATAGCTACTGTGACTTACCAGGGGCAGCATGCGACACGGCCAGCATACATTTCGTCCAGACAGTATAAGCAGGACCAACATACTTGTTGAGTTTCTGAATTGTCGACTGATGGTGACATCTTCCATTGCAAGTTATTCTAGTATAAGGTTCAATCAGGCTTTCTCAAAGACATTTGGATTTAAACACTTCTTTGCAGAGTATTTAATTATCGCTTCATGTTCGCTTTCATTTTATGTTCTTGTGTGTGGAGTTGCGCGACTTTTTGTGTGATGATTTAACTTTATTTGTAGAAATTCAGCAGCCCATTCTGTCTCGCTCTCAGCATTATTTTTTTTGTCACAACACTCATGTTTCTTCCATTATCGCTCACTAAAGGGTTGATTGACACTCAATTTACTATACGTCACCAGACAAGTTGACATACCTGACTTTCTTTTGTTTTCATTACATAAAACATAAGCGACAAGATGCAATCGGAGACGGCATACTTTGCCCCCTGTGACGCCACCTGGCAATCTCAACCAAACAACGTTGTGTGTATTCCGACTGGTGCCGCCACCTGGCGAACTGGACGAAACACGTGTCGTCTTTGATCCTGGCCTATCCTCTGTATTATATGAAAATATGACGTCATGCACAAAACCGGAAGTACCTAATATATCACATTGCCGTCAGAGGAGGACCAAGCGAGGGCCACAGGTAACACGTACAGAAAAGTTGATGAAATTTAGACGTGTGGTTTTCGAGATATGCGAGCGGACAGACAAACAGACAAACAGACACGCTGATCACAATACTTCGCACCCCTACTGGGGACGAAATAATTACAAGAATTACGAGAGTCGCTGAGCTGCAACAAGTGACACTTGGTAACGCTGTCATAAAATAAAACATATTTCGAAATACAATGGTTCCTTGTTATTACGTTTCAGTTAACAGCTTAGTACACGGTGACAACGTCGTTTGAAGTAAAAAATTATGATTACAGACTTGTTACAGTTCATCATCGTCATCATCATTGCCATCTATACAGATTTATAGTGTACTTATTGCAGGATTGATATCGATGTATTCCCGGTCAATAAAAACATTGTTAAAATCCAAAGTCACGTAGCTACAATATTAACTATGGTCACGTGACAGGTGAACCGAGGATACAGCACTTCGAGATGGAACATCAGAACGAAACGATCGACTACAACGAGAGATTTTCGTGGGACAACGCCGGCTGGCTGGTGAATCGAGCTTTCTTTGGTCCATATGGTGAGACTCGTTGAGTTATTTGCGTGACGATTGTCGTGCTAACTCTGTCTCCGCTCGTATTTTACCGCGCCATTTTTTTCTAGAAAGCCCTCACTCAAAGTCGAACCGACTACTTCAGCAACAATTTTAGCCGACCGTGAATTTTCGGCTGGTTGTTACTTATTTACAGTTTCCAATTCAGGTCCGTTTTCGGTCACGGTCGACCATCTCACTCCCAGCGTCAATTTCACTTTTAGCCGAAAAAAAACGTTTTCGTTCTGTGTCATTCAACTTTGACCTGTGACCTTGATCTCAAACACGACCTGATAATGTCAAGGTGAATCAACGGGAAGAAATGTTTAGGTCAAAAGTCATTCAGTTCAAAATTTATCGCCCGCACACAAAGACCGTACACGCCCCGACCGACTGCTTTGCTCGGACCACTAAAGTGTTCGGTAAGAAACTGATTATAGGAGCGGAATTTCTTGTGGGCTGGGTGTATTCCTAATACCGAACCAACATAGTAAAAGCATGCACTAAACGCAAATTATTGTACAAGTATAGGCCTATGTTATTAGGCCGCATCGCCTGCACGCAGCGCATGAGTTATAATTTATGACGCCTGTAGGTGGTCTGTGTGTTGGGCACACGGGTGAGCTGTGCAAAAACGGCTGAACCGATCGAGATGCCGTTTGGGGACTGACTCATGTGGATCCAAGGAATCATGTATTAGATAGGCGGTATAGGCCACGAGGGGTGACAAGACGGGGCGATGCGGCCTTTTGCCTAATTACTTTGGAGACTTTATTGTTTCGTGCTCGTATTTCGACGCGTGTCTGCGGCCGTGTGACTGTTCAGCGGGACGCTTCAACCAGGAGTTTCGTGCTGCCCAGCGTCGTGGACTGCCGTACCCGATACTCTGGATAGCCGAGTACTTCACGGTGGACGGCGAGGGTTTGCGCTGGGGTCGGTTTTACCTGCAGGCCGGCTTCTTCACGCACATCATGCTCTGGTAGTAATAGAACCGATGTACACTTTCGTCAATCTCATGTTGCACCAACGTGCATATTATGATACCAGTCTAATTGTATCAATTTTCAGTGACGTAGATGCAGTGGCGTCGAAAGCAATTATGTGAGGGACCCATTTTCCGGCGCAAAGTGCCGCAAAAAATTGGGTTGTGGCCCTCACTTTATACGATGGGCCTCCATAAGTCTCCGCAGAGGTGGCTCACTTGTAGGTTTTACACAATATTACTAATGTAGAAATCAGTATATGAGAATGAAATTGTCTGCTACATTGTTGGCAACGCAATAACTGACGCATAGGCGAGGGGCCAGCTCCCCGCTTTGAAGAATTTGAAGAAAGCTCGAGTCCCCTCCCCGACCCACTTCCGGTTCCGACGCCTATGCGTAGACGAATCCAGTAATTTCGAGTAGTTCATGTTCGCGTCCCAGTCCTCAGCAAATGAGTCCAAGTCTCGATTCCAAGTCCTTAGCATAACTTGTCCAAACACTTTTTGCGGACGTCATAAGTACAATAAGGAAGTAAACTCTGTATCTGTCTGTAGTACGATTGGACGTAGCAAAAATGACAAACAGCAAATCTATAGCCACATCGATCGGTTAACAGAAAACTATCTTTTCAACAATGAAATTCAAACTCAATGTCTACTGCTTGAGAACAGAGAATGTAGATCTTAACTATACTTCAGCTTGAAACATGTTCAGATTACATTTTTAAAGAAACATCAGGTCAAGCAGAGATTTGTCCTACGAGGATCACACAGCTTTACCTGCCACGCACACGTCTATCCACGAATGGAATGAGGCAGGGTGGACACACAAGGATACAGAAGGAGTAAAGTCTGGGGAGTAAAGGCAAGATGGCTTTACACCCCAGCCTTTACTACATCTGTATCCTATTTACGATCGGTACCGGTTTTCTCTCAGCTTGCTACTTTTCGCCGCTTGTGTTTCCCTTAATGACACAAGAAATACAGTAGGCCTACAGTACGATACGATTTAACATGCGCTAGAAAGCTGATATGGGTAGTCAGCATAATCCGTCGCACGGAACCATAATGGAAGAAAATCACAAGAAGCCAGCACTCAAAAGAGTGCAAACATCTACACCGGCATTTTTTGTGCCTCGTGACCTTGATCTTTGACCGCATGGTAAAACATTTCTATGTCACGTTTGGTTTTTGAGAAATTGTTCAGATAATATAAAGACAGACAGACAGACAGACAAACACCGGTGAAAACCGTGCCCCGCGACTGCCGTCTGCGTCGGTAATAAACAAGCAGAAACCGCTGAGCAGAGAAGGTCTGGTTCAAGTCGTATAGACGTAATGGAAGAAGTCAGTGTTGAGACTGAGTAACGGTAGTTGTGGTGGACAGGACGGCTCTGCCGCTGTGGTGGCTATCTCTCATCCTGTTTAACATGGTGCCTCGCATCGGCGGCTACTTCTCCATCATGACCGGCGCTTCGCTCGTCATCGGCAACATCATCTGGGCGGCCGTCCGCAACCCGCTGGACCTGGCGTTCCCGATGTACTTCGAGGGCTGTCGAGACGGCGCCAGTGACCATACCAGATGCGTCATGAGGCTCCACTACTCCTGGTGCTTCTGGTTGTGCCTGGTCACCGGCAAGTTCACAGATGTGATTCATAATAATAATGATAACGATATCGATGACGATAACAATAATAATAATAACAAGGTGATGTCGGGCTAATGGGACGTGATCGTACTGGCCCGCCGTGCAGTGTCGGATGCCCGATAGCCCATGTGCCCGTCCCGGCGGCGGCCGACCGCCCGTGCGCCCGGCGGCCGGCCCGCCCGCCGGCAGCGTTACAGATGACGATGACAGACGACAGACACCAGCGAGCAAAACAATACTGGCCCATTAGGGGGGCCAGTAATAATATCAACGTTTATTGTTTCCGACATTTGCAGTATAACCCAGCGTAGGGTTGGTCTGCTATAGGCCTAAGCGCTGGATTTTACCGCAATGCTTTAACTTATCTAACACAAAGCGAAACGATAATATTAATATTTATGTTAATGTATTAATTATTATTCTAAGTTAATTCTAGACTGCACTGTGGACAACGATAGTTCGTGAAATTGTGGTTTACGTCTGCGACATTAAAGTCAAGTGTAGTAAGTAAAGTCGATCGAGTATTTAGAATTTAATGTAGTCAACATTCGGCGGCGGTAGTGCTAACACAAGCCTATAATAGAATCAGAGAATCATTAGTGTGAGATAACTAAGACAGTACAATGATAAAGGCCTTTTCAACCGGGCGAGGATGTAAACTGGCTGGCTGAATCGTTAGGCCACTTAAACACGCAATTAAAAAAATTAAAAACGTCGCAATTTCAACAACATGTAGTCGGAGATGGCAGACTTCGCCCCCGGCGCCGACACCTGGCGAAATGGGAGATTGCTGATAAAAAACTTTATGATAATGACGACGCAGCTAAATGTCGCGGGTTTGCTGTAGGAATTCTCTGCGTGATCATCGGAGTGGTCGTGGTGGTGATGGACCTGCGCGCCAGCGAACTACTGGCCGAGTTCTTCAACGTTGACACCACGCGCGATCTCGAGGAATTCGTCGTCAGTAAGTAACAGTACAGGCCCGCAGTTGCCGTCGCCGCTTTGAGACTCCAACAATGAACAGCCACAGTATATACAAGGCAATCGTAGGTATCAGACTTCGCCCGCGATGTGCAATAGCACGCCCACGAACTCCCTTAAGTCTATACAATTCGTTAACCTAAGTCCCATTAACGCTAAATTAACTTCGCTTTCCTACGTCAGTGGTGTATTTTTAAGCGAAATCGGTCGTTCGTAGAGAAATTCATACGGCAAATTGTACAAAACATGATGTCATCCACAAAAACGGAAAGTACATCTCCACTTCACGGCCGATAATAGACTCGTCCAACGCTTGCAATCAAGCATCTGCCCCTGTCGTGTGCCGCAGCATGGACCAGTCCAATTCGCAATTATTAGGGGTATTAGGCTTGTCGGGCACAGGTGTTCTCCCAAAATTGCCCCTTCCCCTTGGGGGATCGTGACCCCACGTAACACACTGTTCCTTGGGACACTCATCATCCCAAACGGCACCTCGATCGGTTCACCCGTTTTTCTATGGGTCTCAAATGCTATGCTGTACAATGCGTAGTCACTGGGGAAGTCAATCCCCAAAATTACCCTTTCCCATTGGGATTTCGTCACCCCACCGGAGGAGGACCGAGCCACGGCCATAGGCAACATGCACAAAAATGTGGTAAAAATCGCGCGTGTGGTCGGGATATATCCTCGCGGACAGACAGACACACAGACACAGACACACAGACGCGCTCATCACAATACTTCGTCATCTGTCCCGCGGGCGAAGTAAAAAATATTGACTAAAGTTAGAACTGAACAACTGATTGAGTGGTCTATAGAACTGTACGTATGGTTTTTACGTTTTTCAAAATACCAAAATACGTGACAAAAACGTGACCTTTTGCTTATTTGAGTTGTTGCACGCGCTTTCTCGAACATTGCGACTCGCATATTCACAAGCTATACTCCGTATACTGCAGAAGCACGGTACAATAGTGAATGGACATCGTGTTTGTCCGAGTGTAGCGTCGCCTCAGGAGGAGGAAGTTGATAACGCGCGCCGAAGGTTCGCCAGACACCGTCCAGTCACGCTGGTTTACAGCACCGGTCAGAGCGTGCCTCGAACGTCGCCGCAGCCCAGAAGCCCTGGAAGTCCCGGACCATCGACGAGTAGCGTCGATGACGTGGAGCTGCAAAACTACCAGCCGGGCGAGCAAGGTGCTCTCGAGGTAGTCCACTCCACATGTACACACTTGTACACCCGTATACACCTGTAGCACAAGATTTGTTATAGTCATGAGGCCGTACCGCCGTAAGAATAACTGTAGTATAGCTTGCGGGTACAAGGAAGACGAAACGTTCCTGAACTCCTAAGGGAAATATTACACCGATTATGCCCCATTTCGCCGAATCCCGTTTCGCCGAATCCCAATTCGCCGACAACCCGTGTCATTTACTTATTTTCCTAAAAAGGAAATGTCGATGACGTCAAACAACTAAACTGACCCTAACCGTAGCACTAACCCTAACCGACACAGTAACGGTAATATTTTACGCGCATTTCGTTGACACCCATAAAAAGGTT
>Ga0209780_1000418_pt1 | contig 22330 bp, 20 predicted proteins | sample WorMetexBAHAMAS2_FD_187384 | JGI IMG/M metagenome (GOLD analysis project Ga0209780, IMG submission 187384) | Marine gutless worms symbiont microbial communities from Max Planck institute for Marine Microbiology, Germany - Inanidrilus exumae... | ecosystem: Host-associated > Annelida > Digestive...
TATATATATATATATAACAAACACATATTATATCACAGTACAGATCCGGAAAAACCTACCATCATCAAGTCGTGCTTGAAGACAAGCTTCTAATGCAAAATGTACAGTAGTCTTCATCGTCTGTTCAATGGCTGCAAGCCATTTTGATACTTTCACCAAAGGCAAAACACTAGTGCAGAGAACCAGCTCTTCACCCAGTGGACCAATCAGACACACAGCTTCCATCTTCTCCACTGCACCAAAAGTCTCTCATTTAAACAAGGCAATCAGAGATATCAGTCTTCACCTGCAGTCCTAACCTAATTCCCATTAATGCTAAATTAACTTCGCGTTCCTACATCCATGCATCAAAGTCACCGGTATTTTTGTTTCTTCGTCAACGATCACCGTTATCATAGTAACAATAGCTATGGCGTCGTGCGTTTTGGTAATTCTTCCCATTAATCATCAAATTTCTCTGTTCCTGTTTTACTTCAGTTTGCAAGTAATTTCAAAATAGTTAGTCAAAATTATGCCCCTTAATAATAAAAAATTAGATTCTGTCCGACTAAATAAGTAAATTTAAGCAAAATCAGTCCTTCGAAGCAAAATTCATACTGCTATATGGCCCATAACATGCATTGTCAATGGGAAAGTAAACCTCCACAATTACCCCTTCCCCTTGGGATTTTGTCACCCTGCCGGAGGCGGACCGAGCCACGGCCATAGGCAACATGCACTAAAAATTCGGTAAGGATTGTGCGTGTGGTTCCAAAGATATCCTCACAAACAGACAAATACATACACAGACTTGCTCATCACAATACTTCGAAGCTGCTGCCGCAGGTGAAGTGATAATAAAGCTATTTTATTAATGTTAATGATAATAATTATATACATACCTAGAAACTATTATGAGCAGCAAGTACTATTGTATACAATGTACCATCTAATGCATAATAAAAGGAAAGATGTAGATTCGTATAGTGCTTAATTATGAAACTCATCTCTAAAGAGCTTATGATGGCACATGTTAAAGGGATCACACAGTTTTACCTGCCATCCACACGTTTATCCACGAATGGAATGAGCCATCCTGCCTTTACTTCCAGCCTCAGGGCATCACTGCAATTTAGTCGGTACTCATTTTCCGTCTCACAGAGGGTAGGAGGCCGAGTTTGCTACACTGTAGTTATTAAATGGACTGATGGCGACATAACTGCATCACACTGCAATGTTCAATTCATTGAGTTCCTAATAATAATGCAATGAAACTGAATATGGCAATATGCTGACTTCTAAAAATTAAATTTTGATCAAAACCTGCGAAAATCTAAAAGATTTTCTGCCCAAAGACTGTTCAAGGAATATGTTGATAACAATGGAAAATCATACAGTTCAAAGCTGAACTCCATCGAGTGGCAACGGTCTGTGGATCGGAGTTTGGTAGTTCAAATGTGACGTCAGAAATGCCAGGAAAACACTGGCGAGTGAGTTCCAGCAGCTGACAATCATTCTGAGGTGAAGCCAAAGCTTGGACAAGTGCTTCATCACTGACAAAGTAAAGACGAGGAAATTGTCTGCGAGTGTTTTCAAGTAGTGACTTAACAGACTGCAGCAACCGAGTCTACATCAGCATCACACAGAATTTACACACAATTATTACAATTATTACTGCCACACTAACAGTGCTGAAAGCTGACATGTTGTTTCAAGCAAAGTACATTTAATATAGGCTATTTATCCAAACAAATTATACAGCAAGAGCTCAATTTATGAAGTGATAAATGCATCCGGCAGTAGCTACATTTACAAGTTTGCAAACTGATTTTATATCATTGACTAACTCCATCAAAATAAACTGATTTTACAAATTTGGGAAACTGAATCTTAACATCTTACAGAGTTTTAACGTAACATCACACACACAATTATGTTGAGCTTGCCTTCATTTCCGGTGTTAACAGCCGAGCAGGTTGGTTGGTTAGGTTTTAATGGCGCTTTCAACACAATGTAGGTTATATCGCACCTTTAACGTAAAACTATATTATAAATAAAATGTATTAAGTATTAATTCTTGGGGTAAGATAACTGAAAAAGAAAAATATAACAATAACAGTAAATTTAGATTGAATAAGTAAACTGAAATTAGGTAAATTATTTGACTAAAAAAGTATAATTTGTGTAAGATTTCTTTTTTTAGAAATTATAGTTGATCATATAAGTTGACTTCTTAAATAAAATGTAGTACATTTTGGCTGGGTGTACGACTAACAGCTTAGCAAAACCTTTGGGACGACTGGTTGGTTGGTTGGTTAGCGTTTAACGGCACTTTCAACACAATTTAGGGACGACTGAAGTAGGTTTCTTACAAGCCAAAAGTTATTCCAATTGACCATCAAAGCAATGAATGGAATTCAAAGCACTGCCATTGAAATCACCCATGGTCTCTCAAAGTCTCTTTAGCCATCAGTGGACTCTCATCCTTTACATCTTCACTCTGACGTTATTTTAAGTGAATCAAACTTGTCAGACAAAAACAAGTACATGAGCAAAAAAAAGAAATCAGCAAAGAAGTAAATCGAATCGAGAGTCAACCAATCAACCAATCAGAAAAACATTACAACTACATACCATGGTTTGTTCCAATGATGACAGAAGCAATCGGAGCCTTGGCCCTTGATGAAATCGATAACCTTTTTCACTGTGGTTCTTGGAAAGTATAGACAACACTTTTGGATCAGCAGCAACAGCATGCATGAAGTCCTGCTTACAACAAAGACCACCAATGATGATGTGACAGGCAATATAGCAAATATAAATTGCACAACTTTTAATACACTCAACAAAAAGTTCAGGATAAAAATGCCTTTCTTTCAGCATTCAGTAAAGTAAGGTAAGTAAACAGTGTATAGCAGTTAGCATCAACTTAGCTTTCACTGCTATGGGAAACTCACATGCCATATGGGATCACACAGTGTTTACCTGCCACCCGGCAGAGATGAGAATTCCACCTTTACCCCCAGCCAAAGCAGGTACTCGATTTAGCAATCCTGGAGGGATGCAAGGCTGAGTTGACCTATGTTACGTGAAAGCGGACCGGCCTGGAATTGAACCCGCAATCTGTAAATAGCAAGTCTAACGCCCTACCATTAAGCCACCACGCAAAAGCTTCAAAGGCTTGGATACACCCAGTTGTCAAGGTGAAACCTATTTTTTCTCAAGCACATAAAGCACTGTAGGCCTTAATCACTAAGCCATGGTTGCTATCAAGACAGATTACGCAAAAGAAGCAAAAAGTGTTCTATGTTGTGTGTCTAACATGAAAATAGGTACATTAACGTATAAAAGACATAGATTTTTAAAAAAAATTTCCTACCACAAACTTCGTATGTACTGCTAGGAACTCTTCGATGTGCTTTGCCAGCTTCAGTCTCCGACACATGTTGGCATCATCAAACAGTTGGACAAGAAACAGCCACTGCACAATGCAAGACATAATAACCACATTTATACATTCAAAGAATTTAAATGTCAATTTAAAAGTCAATTTTAAGAGTTCTCAACAGCTGCAAAACTGTCAAGTGTGATTAGAAATCTATCATACATATATGATTTACAAGTGAGAACAGACATACACACACCAAGTGAACTTCTTTAGCAAACAAAAGCTACATAAAACACAATTGGCTTTTCCCCCTTGTTTAAGTGATACATTTCTCGCAGCTTATTGCTCACTGCTGATCAGGCTCTGTTTCACACTGGTCCACTTTCACAGCTGTACTAAACTGCCTAATATTATAAATATTGCCAAAAATCATAATAATACAAAGCTACAAGTGAAGAGCGGAACAACTGTGCCTGATTCTGGCAGGTCACCCAGACGTCAAGAAGCTCCTCAACTTCTCCAAGAGCATTCTCCAACATCTGAGCAAATGGCATCAACTCAGTAAGATGCGGAGACGACAGAACAGTCTGCAATGATAACCTGCTGTCCTGCAATAACAACAGCAACAATCAACTACCAACAGTATTACGCATCACTGACAAGAAATCACTGCTTAGGCTATATAACATAATAACGACACGGCATTCTGATGTAGGCTAATCACTGATTAGCCAGCTTAGTTCATTCTAAGATAAAAGTAACGCAAAAAAATAATATTGAACCAACCATTTCAAGTAACATCGCATTAAATGCAATAACTGAAAAATAATTGTCAATTAACAAAATGTACCACTACAATGCAATGACATATTTTTATATTTGCTCATCAGTTTATTACATTCAAACTCAGTTAATGTTTTAGAAATTGTTGAATTATCCAATACATACATTGTGTTAAATTACGCTATGTTATGCTATATTAAGAATTAATGACTGAAGCCTATTGCTATCATATTCACAATTATTTCAGATATAGCATCATTACTGGAAATTACCTGAAAACCAAAAAAACTAGCATATATTAAAATTACGATAAGTTGTATACAAAACTTTGTTTGTGAAACCAAGTGACAAACACAGCAGAAATAATGAAGGACTGTAAGGCACAGAAAGCAATAAAAAGCAGCAATAAATTCAGTTTTGAGGCAAACATAACTCAGCACAGAAACATTACAATACGAATATTTCATTACTGGCTGCTAGAAACATACAAACTGAAGTCCAAATCTACTAACCTCCAGCTCACACTGCAACCTCGGCACATCTGTTACAATGTACAGATCATCACGTCCAAGATTCAAAATCATTGCAACTTTGTCTGGCTGCACAGTCGCTTGATATGTTCTGCTACCAGCGACTTGAAAATATGCTGCATCTGTATAGAAACCAATTGACACACTTGCACATAATCATGTGAACATCCATTTTGCAGGTTCAGTATCTGTTTGCAGGTTCGGATACTGGCAACAAAATAAAGGTAGCAATGTCCGTTCTACTGGAGTCTGGTGATGGATGAAGAATGTATGAGGTGACTGGTGATTTTTATGTCATTGGGATGAGTGCTTTGAGTTTCATTCTTTGACACTATTGGTTGGGTGATCTAAAGGACATCCAACCAGTAATAGAACCTGTGACACAAACATTAGCTACAAACAGTTCAAATGACTAGTTAAAAAATTTCTAGATAGACTTAGTTGACCATGACATGTTGTGGCTAAATTTGATTATTTGTGCATTAGAAATATTCTTACTGGCCAACAAACTTACCGTCAAATATTCTCTTTCAGAACCGGTGAACAGATGAAGAAAGAAAAGTTAGAAGAACCAGCCCACCAGGATGACCTTGGTAAAAGCTATTAAATGCAGGCGGTCAGTGGCAGGTTTTAGCTGGTGGTTCTTGAAAGGCTTCCTAGAAAACGTTTAGAGACTATTAAATGCAATTCCAAACAACCAAACAATGGCGTCAAACTACTGAAAGCAAAGTATCCAAATGCTGACTAATCTGCCAAAAACAATGCAAATACAGCAACATTAAATGTGATAATAATACACAAGATAATGTAAAAATAGCAAGTTGAAAGCTACAAACTCATCCTGACCAGGCTTCTCAGCACTGCATAGCACATGCTCTGTGAGCTTGAATTCCCGCTCCAACCAAAATGATTGTATTTTCCTGAATCGATGTTCTACCCCATAAGCTTCAATGGCAGACGACAGGACACTGTCAATGAGCTGATTGTAGACATCAAGGTGCAAATTAATCAGCTCCTCCACTTTATACTGCTTCCGCGAATCATACTCTCGACCAATTCCATGAAAGATCTGCCTCCAGTGACAGACCTAACAACCAAACATTGTTCCCAGATAAAATTAACAACGTTTTCCTCAAAAAAAACGAAACAAAAAATTTCACTGTACTATTTAGCTCGCCCGGCATCATGATGCCGAAGGGCTTATATTTTACCGCTGTAGTTTTTTCTTCTACTTTCTTTTTTTCCACGTCTAATCTCTGAGGTCACCAAAACAGATCTCAATCAAACTTTGACACATATTCACTTACGACTGCTATTTGAAAAATTTGGTCTGGACTCCTCCAGGCACTTACCCCCACGGACTGGGTGGCAAAAAAGCTTTTTTGGGGACCGACTTGAACTTTCACCGAACATATCTCTTCAACCAAACAAGATATCAACAATCGGAAAGAAAATTGTCAATCAACAGGTACTCCCCGGGTACATAACCCCAAATTTGGTGAACTGTGGTCCAAAATCGGCTGAGAACGGTTGGCGAGTTTTTACCAACCCGCTAAATTTTCACATTGGGAGACACTGCCAGACTTACTGCATGGACATTATATAACAGACAGCCGGCAAACTTTGGCACGTGTTATGTAGTGGCACAAACTTACAGTCTAGAACAACAGAATGACGGTTGGGCTTTGCCATGCATCTAGTACTGCATTATAAGCAACCATGAACAACACAGTCAAGCTATCAAAAATGTCTGCCCTACTTGTTTTGCATGTGACAACTACAAAGTTGAAAATGATTTAACCGTTATCGCCTTGTGCGAGAGTTTCAACAACAGTGGAAGATGCTGATAGAAGTCGTTGAGTAAACTGTGCCATGCAGCAAGCACTTCATCACCATCTGACACGCGACTTCTGAAACTCTCCGCAGTCGTCATCCAATCCTGCATCTTTTCCATTGCCTTCTTCACGTTGAACTGCAACCAGTTTTATGCATCACGCTTTGCAGACACACATTTCAGCAGTACAACAGGCACATTTCACCAACACCAGAATAGTACTGAAGTGTAAAAAATAGCCCCGTACGGGACTGACGGGCGACTCTTCACAATTGACGTTTCTGCCAAGTTCAAAGTCACGTGACACAAAAACTAGTACAAATATTAAAAATCTGGCCGGATCAAATCCAACTTTCAAGGGCTCGTGACCTTGACCTTGGATCGGGTCATACTGCATATCGTCGTGCATCACTCATCGACCTCTACCAGTCTACCTACACGTCAAATTTCATTAAATCGAAGAAACTTTTTGTGGACGGACAGACAGACAAACGTATTGACGGATGGACAGACATTTGAGACCAGCTTTATTAGATCGACTCTAAAGAGTCCACCTAAAAATGATAACAGCAAAAAATAATTTTATGATGTACGTTCACAAGCTTCCTTCAGTGCACTGACATTGTTGTTTGGGATCAGCAAGGGCACCAAACCCATAAAATGTGTTCCAATTTTCCCCAAAGGTTCCATTTTGGGGACCTGGGGTGAGCAACTGACAGTGTGTGTGTGTGTGTGTGAGTGTGCCTTGTCAGAAAAACTCATATATGTAAAGCCCTAAAATCAAATAACAAGTATCTGAAACCACCTCATCCATATTCAGTGTTTACAAGGCTAATAAATTATCAGAATTCCAATAACTGGTTAAGTATTCCAATACGTGACTTCACAGGCACAAAACTTCACACATTAAACTTGCGAAAGTAACTTAACTATACAAAGTATGTTGCATGTAAGCTGAAAATGTAATGCAGATATCAGTCTGAACACTTTCAAAATAAGTGCAAGAACTTTGAAATCCATACTGTACTGTGATTTGTCCAACAGCCCTGATCTGAAAATTCGGTGATCGAATGAATAAAAAAGCAGATTTCATGGAAAACAGTGAGAGAGAGAGAGAAGACAAATAACCAAGTTGCATTAACTAAAATCAGACATCAATCAACCTTCTTGAAACGCGTCTCTTTCCATTCTTGTATTGCCAGCACAGAAACTTCGAAGTACTTCCACAGCTGCTGCCGAGCATCCATCCGAGTCCTCATTTCCACGAGAAACTGAATGTCGCAAGGATCATTGGTCATTGCAGTCTTCCAGTGGCTGACTTTTCTCACCTGCTCCTCGACTTCATAGAATGCATCACACAGCTGGAACAGTTATCAGTGCAAAAGCTGATTTCCACAAAATGCCCACAGATCTGTACAAGTAATTTCTATTCTGAACGAGATCAATGAAGGAATGAAGATGAACTTCACTAATCATACAACACAGGTAGAATACAATGCACTCACAAGAATACAAGATTGCCAGCAAAGCCCAAAGCATACTTAAGACAGCGTCCGAAAAACTCATTGTTCCCAATCTCCTTCCCTGACATTATTTTGGAAAACTTGTAATAATTACATCTATTACCATTAGTGGATCCTGAAGTGATCTTCATTACTTGGACCACTTAAAATTTTGTGACTGATTGATTGATTGATTGATTGATAAGACAGATACATGAGACAGTCAAGATACTGCTGAAGAACAGCAAGAAAAACCAGTCTTCGAATAGACAATCAGTTCAACAAATCAGGATACAAAATACACCACTAGGCAAAAAAAAAAACAACACATAAAAATTTTAATTCCACAAAATACAGAATAAACAAGCAACGCTTACTCCTGTCATCTCCATCAGAATGCTTGTCGGCTTTTGTCGAGCATCCAGAAACTTTCCAGTTGTGGCTCTTGTACATATTTTGGTTGCTTGTTCCTTCAGCTCCTAAAACGATACAATTACGAGTACCATATGGACACAATAAATAAAAATCAAAAGGCAAATAGTTACATAAATTATAGCGAAGACACACACTCAGTTTTTCGTTTCATTATACTTCTTTCACTCATGTTTGGCCAGATCTACTCAACAGAACCTCTGACAATTACTGCAGCAAATTTCTATATGTCATTTGCAAAGCGAGCCTTCCAAGTTCCAATGCTCAGCTCCAGTTGTTTGGAACTCACTACCAAAAACTGTTCTCAATAGTAAGTAAGTAAGTAAGTTGTGAATTTCTAGAGCACATCGTCGTAAAATGTCTAATGTGCATTGACTCCACAATCATTACTGTCATATAAATTAATATATTCACAGATATGATAAATAAACACAGCAAACAACGTGCAATAAACCTGCAGCTTGATGTCAAGTGTTTGCATCATCAGTGGAGTTTGTAGTGCAACGTGATCCACAGCATCTGCAACCTCGACCACAAACTCTTCCCACAATGACGTCAGCTTCTCTTCCAGTTTCTCATCTTCTGAGGTGAAATGATGGCTAGACCGCATAACCTGTATGACATTTCAGATAATTACATGAACAGCCAGCACAAATCTCTAATAGTAACAACTGCTCAAAGAATTTTGACCAAAGGCCACACTGCTGTCTTGTCGCCCCTCGCGGCGGCGAATGGATTCGTCCGACCTTGACCCCATCTAATGCATGCTTCCTTAGGCCCACGAGTCAGCCCCCACATAGCATCTTGATCGGTTCAGCCATTTTTGCACAGCTCACAAAAGTGACCAACAGATAGACACAGATGGACAGACACACAGACAGACAAACCATGCTACTCCTCTGTGCTATAATAATAATAATAAATCATAATAATACAGTACGTGTATAATGAATGCCTTACATTCCGAGAATAAAACGGCACTGTTAATAGTACTAGTTTTGTTTATGCTGCCTATTTTCTCTGTCTTGCATTGATTATATGATGTTACACACGTCTTCATTATAAGCACTTATTATACATTAATACACAATGACAATATACAGAAGCTGGTTATGACCAACAAAATTCATAACTGGCCGCAAAGTCACTCTTTGCATGCATTCATATACTAGTGTACTTTAACAACACTGGCTACGCCAGGTCATTCAATGGTCCCAGGGTAGTGTACATAAATGAATAAGATGGAATGGTTCTGTACTAGCAAAGCTACTCCTACATATACTACTCTGAATGTGCTAGTTGACTGGTGACAGCTAGACCATGTAACCTTGAAAACACCACCCACCACTCAACATCAACTTATGCAACAAACACAATGTTGTAAACACATAATACAGGAACTTAACTTCTGAACTGTGCACAATTATCTGTCTAAATCACTCCAGTTACACGACTTTGGTTCGTCACATATGAGGATAAATGAGTACGTTCTCTCAACAACATCAATGCAGAGTCTGTAGCAACTGCTACTGATGAAACACACATCACAATAAAGCACTTGCAGAAGCAATTTTGCCGCCCGGACACGCAATCAACAGTGTCAATGCAAGGAAGGGAACTTGTGAATCTGCACCATGTATAAATAATTCTTTGGGTTTTTCTGCTGCTACCACTTTTTACATGTACATTGTACATACTGTTCTGGTGATGCTGGAATGTCTGTACTGTAGTGCTTACATGTGCATCTGTGAAGGATGACATACGTTGCAGTTCAATGCAAAGTAATGATGTCAAGGTGCAAGACTGGATGACATTCTGCTGTCAACTTTCATTGATAACAATCACTTATACTTGCCTCAAACAAAGATAATGTGTATTCGAGCTGCTGCTTGTACATGTCGGCATTTTTACGACACCACTGAACATGGCGCGCAAAGGTCGCAAATTCCTCAACATCATCACGTCTACTCTTCATTGCCTACGCAACAGCACATACTCATAATGTGCTCATCACGGACAAGACAAGGTTACCATGCGTCTCCCAAGGAAATCTTTCTGAGACCAGTGTAGCGGTATTTCCTGCAAGCCGATGTGCAATCAAACATGTCAAAACAATGAAGATCTACACAACATTATTAGTATGGTAGAACAACAAAACGGACGGCAATATATTGTGCAAACAGACATTCTCCCTGTAGACTGCTCAGAACAACAAAAGAAAAAGTAAAATATTAATATTAACTTGCCTATATTAACAGCAAGAAAAATATCTCACTATACACATTGGTCTTCTCAAGATTGATGTCCTTCTGTTCTAAGCTACAAATGCAGTCCAGCATACCTAAACAATAAATTCTAGACAGCTCTCAAAAAAAAATGCTAGTAAACACTATAATAACATTGATACCTGAATGAATCGTTGGAGTTCACTGCCAAGATGTTGGGCTTCAGCAACAGACTGAACAGCGACAAACTCAGAGGTGCACTGACAGATGTAGTCAAGTTCTGGCAGAACACTATGATGGAAGTAGGAGCACGTCACAGCAAACAGACCATTGCTGGTGACAAACGTAGGCTCACAACTGCGGATTTGCTCACTCCATTGACGCAATTCACTAAGTTTACACTGCAAATAATTACAAAATTCTAGACATAACAGAATGTCATAACACATTTCAGAAGAAATTCAATAAAATAAATAGCAATTTACAGGAACCGGACACTTCCTATCAGTGAGGCGACACTGGGCTGAGTGACGCAAATGGTATCGAGCATCAATTATCCCAAAGGCTTCTCATCCAAACTGAAATAATTCTGGAAAAAAAGACCAGTTTAACAAGCCGTTCCGCTATCACACAGTGACCACGTGACGCTCTATGTCCGCTGAAATCTTGTCAATTGCTGAAAATCTACATAAAAAATCGAATTTGAAAAAGCTTGCAAAAGCTGAATGATCCTGGCCCATAATATATTATACACTATGTATATAACGTATCATGTATAATATTAATATATAAACGGATATAATATGTCAAAACACAGGCATCCTAAAACCAGCTTCACAACTCACATTAAACATGGACGCCAAGTTGAAATGGTTACCGCTGTTCTCACTCAGTATGTAAAAGCAGCAAGAGGCATGATGCCAACATAATGGAATACGACCGGTTATACCTCAATATCAAACACGGGAGCACCTTTGAGCCGTGCAAGCTGTGACTGGTTCCACGTGGAACAGTAACGCCAGACGTCAGAAAGCCAAGAATTACTCAGACAATAGTCGTTAATATCATCCAATGCTGACGTAAACAGCTGATGCACTGTATGTAGCAGCTTCTGGTACTCGGCACTGTGAAATAATTTTACACATCATCTCAAAATTACTTACTACCATATAATGGTAGTTAAAAGGTAAAATTCTTCAGTCAGCATGGCTGTACACACAGCCTTGTAACATCCCGGAGTAATACTCATCTCCATTTGGAAGTGCTATGGATGATACACAACGTTTATTCCAAAACATGCCATACATTGGTACCAACCTAAACTGCTCGGTGACAGAGGCACAATGGTGCAAACAAATAGCCTACTATCATTACACAGCGATGCCCCAGAGTCAAACCCGTGACCCTGTGATCGCAAGTCCAACGCTGGATACCGTTTTTGATGTCAACCAAGGCACCACTTATTTACTGACTTCATTTCTTTCTTCATCCACCGAATAATTTCTGAGCCAAAAAACTTCACTCCTCTCTGAAGCCAGCATACATTATTAAAAGTATTCATGAGAATTATTTTGAAAATAATAATTAGCAGAAGTGACAGTATTTTGTATTTAATTCTGCATGCATCAAACAATTAACTGTAATCCTACCACAACAAGGTGTCGCCCTAACGGGACGTAACTGTACTGGCCCACCGTGCAGTGTCGGCTGCCCGCCGGCGCGATGACCGACGACGCACCTGGCGGCCAACCGGTCTGACCGCCAGCAGAGTTCCCACGCTGCATTCCCATGCGCCTGGCAGCCGGCAGCGTTACATACAACAGACAATGACACGACTACAGATGTCAGCTTGCAAAACAATACTGGCCCATTAGGCGGGCCAGTAATAATCTTAACAGTAGCAGAAATAACAAACTCGTTCTGCAGTTTCTCAGCAATGTTCGAGGCAGAAAGTGTCTCCTCACATGCAACATCAGGCTTAGATCTGCAAGCCTCAACATCAGCGCCTGCAGTGCAGCAGCACAATGAACAACTCCTCAACTGGTGCATAAAACAGTTTAATAGTAATAATCAATTATTTTGATATTTTGATTTCTAATATCCTAATCAATATGTCAAAATTATCCAGAATAGCAAATGAATTATCATTGTAAATTTCCATTTACAGTGGCCTAATCATAGAATACAATCAACAAACCTATTTCCACCGGCTCGTCATACTGCGGCCAAGTGGTCGGATCAAGGCCAGCTATTTGACCTGCTGATTCACTGAGAAGACATGGCAGATCATCAAACAAATTCTTCACCAGTGATACAAATTTATCCATTGGCGGATCAAGTGTCAAGTCACCTTGGAACACATAACAAAGAACAAATCACAACAAGGCAACGATATACATCTGTCGACATTTTCTCAAGCTGTACAACTATTTCCATCACATCATACAAATTAATTATTGCCTACAGTGGATTAAAACTGTTGGTTTGTGTTAGGAAGGGCATCCACTCCAGTCTCCAACAATCCACAAAGATCTACCTACAAAGACCCATCGGGGCCATGGCCTACACAGACGAGCATGGAAACTCAGCAACTGATAACTTGGTTACCTGGCACTCCTGAGTGCCTTCATTCTCAGTTGACTAACACGTGGACGATGTAATGAACTGTCACCGGGAGCTCCAGGTCATTGTCAACTGTCTTAACTGCTCCAACTCTGAAATCCTGATCACCTAAAACAACTAATGCAGATGAACAAGCCATACCACCACTATGCGGCGTGATGGCTTGACGTCCGTCCGTGAGCTCGCTGTGCAGGCACCCACCACTCCTCCTCGTCCCCCTCCCTCACACTCCGCCGTCGTATGGCCGCCGCTGGCTTGGGAACTCAGCATTGATGACTTCAACGTAATGACGTCATGCCTGCTCCATTCTATTTTTAGCTCTATGGATCGACCAATTGCATGGCTGCGGTGTGACAGCGTGATATCACCCGTGACAGAGTGGTTTTGTAGTACAGATACACAAAATTAATCTAAATGAGAAACAAGTTTATACCGGTGTCTGAATCAAAGATGATGGAGGTTCTGAAGCATGCATCCCTGGTGCCATCTGCTGTTGACATACTGAGACTGCCGGCAAAGTCAGAAAGACTGGTGCGAGCAACATCAATCAGTCGCGACAGAAGCATTTGCTTCGACAGCAGCATAAATCGGCAGAAATAGCTACATAAACAAGTACAGCTCTTCAGTAAAAACTTCCATCAATGTCAAGTACTTACCTGTTTGCTGCAAACTGCCCTCTATAGTAGAATGAAAATAATCAGAACATACTTGGCAAAGTTGTACTAACTAGAGAAATGTGCAGTCGTATCGACATGCAGACCCACACCAGACAAATGTAAATTTTGACTGCACTTGTTGCCATTTGACAAAAATACTGAGCAAGTAGAAAAATGTGCAGTCATATCAACAAGCACACTCACACTGCTCTGCCTCCCAGCCCATCACCATCGCAAGGTTTAAACTGTAATCGGAGGCTTAATGTTAAAATCTGACCTTTGACCTTTTGACCTTAAGGTCAGTGCATGCTGAGGTCCTGCCACGAACTATGTCTACTGACTTTGGTTGGTGATGTTAGAGTGCGGACAAACAGACAAACAGACAAACACACAGACAGCGGTGACTGAATGCCCTATCCCATGCCAGCAACTATATAGCCGGCGTGGGCAATTATGATCATGCATGGTGCTGGTAGTACTCTTATAAACGTGGAAATGGCTTGAAAGCTAGAGGCTAGTTGTCTAGACAGACAGGTGTGTCTATTCACACATCATCTGCAGTCAACATTATATCAAATTCTGTGAGAGGGTGAGTACTATTCAACATCTCAATTCACACACAACAGGTCACTTCAGCCTTTTTAGTCATCAAACTGCAGTGATATAGACAACCAAGCTCATACTGACCAAGTAAAAATATAAACAAAAAACTAACCCCAAACACAAGCAAAATAGCCCTGGTAAAAATGAAAAAAAAAAACACAAACAAAAAAAGCATAAAGAAAGCATACAAACCTAAACCAAAACCAACAGTCATATGTGTGCATATTACTGTGCACAATACACATCAGACTTTGCAACAATTTTCCCTCTTTAACTCCAATCAATCACCATGCTTTAACGGTGTCTACTGGAGACTGGTGGAGGAAGTGGGAATATATTAAAATAAATTGCTGTAAAAATAAGTAAAATCAGACAGAGAAAAAGAAAAGAAAAACCAACGAAGTCTCCAGTTTCACTTGCTCCAAATTCCGTTTCACTTGTTTCTGTCTTTCCTTCTGTATATACAATGACTCAGAGGCTGAGCTGTTAAGATCACAACACACCGGACAGTATACAAGTATCAACGCAATTTCACCACACATGTATCCACTATGACATATGGACGGCGTAACACCAAACGTTCTCAGCCACACAACCCTGGCCAGTACTCATTTCCCATCCAACTGAGGGTAGGAGGCTAAGTTAGCCTAAGTGGCTGGTAATTTAATAAGATGGTGTACACAAGTGAATGGTCACCCATACTGGTACTAACTGGACTCAATGTGGACTAACTTCACTAACGTGATCACCACCACCACCATTACCTCTCAGCCAGATTGTCACCAGCCGTGCAGTAGATTGGTTGGTTGGTTAAAGTTTAACGGCACTTTCATCACAATTTAGGTCATATCGCGCCTTATATCAAGTTTCCACCAAAATTCTTGTCCCAAAATTACTGAATTCAGTTCACTTATATAAAGTTATTTGAGAAACAAAAAAGCGTTTTTGTACATTTATACAACAGGAAGGTATCAGCATTTTGTTTGATCATGAAAACACAATGACTACAAAACTTACAAGACTTTCGGCCGACTTGCTTGCTCCTTAAAATGGTTCAGTCTTCTCATCAAGTCATCATGTGCTGTCTTTATAATAATGTGATTAAATCTGTTCCACAAGTAACATTTCAGTAAAAATTCAGCAGGCACACTAAATGCAAAAACTTCAAATATTTTAAAACATGAAAATCGAAAAAAACTTCATACATTTACCGTGATATATATTCAGCTAGTCAACTAAATCACAGGGAAATTTGGTTTATATATTTCTGGTTTTTACTAAAGCTGCTAATTATTTTTTTTAAATTTTAATCAAGTAATGTTTAATTAATCTAACGAAATTGATTAAAGGCAGTGATACCAAAATTAGCTAGTAAACACTCTTTGTATGATATATGTTTGTGCTGCAGGTGTTCAAATGTATGTCTGTAAGTGATGTCGTACCCAGACAGGCAAATTATGATTACTGCCATGCCATCATAAATTCTACAATCTACATTCAATTACAAAGAAATATAATCATTTAATATTCCTCAACAAGTTGTCATCCGGGGTATAAATAAAGATGATTTTTACCGTATGAACTACATATAACATTAATCAAAAACTTAATCTAACCAAAATTTTAAATAAAATTTGTTTACAATTAATTAACTAATCGTTAAAAATTGCAGCCATGGTTTTTACATTACCACAGCGAAAAAGCAATGAAGAAAATCACAATATTTTCTTCCACCTAAAATCAGTTCAGCATAACACAGTATTATTACCAAAATGCAATAACTACCAACTACCGCCATCGTGCTTTGTTACAGTGTCACAGTGACCACACAGTGACCATGTCAAACAGTAACTGACCGATAGAATCGCTCCAGAACACGACGGCTGTATTTCAGTGAGAGCGTCAGCTCATTTTCCATCTCGACAAGCCGGTAGCATTTGCTGCAGACACACATAATTTATGCCATTTGCATCATTCTCTTCGGTTTTGTCAGAATAAGCCTCTGACCGATAACACTCTGCGTTGAAATTCTTTAATCATCAGAGGCCACTGAATGGCTAACCAAATAAAACCTGAACAACTGCAGCTAGAAAGATTGTGTTTTTGACGGTGTATCACTTTGCTATAAAAATAGCATAAATGACGCTAAAGCAACAAACTAGAACTCGGCAACTGCTGGAATGCCGACCATAATGTAGAAAATTTGACGGATGTATGCGTTTTGCCAATTCTATGGATATATGAGTGAAATCTCCCTTTCCTGGACAGATCCAAAATCCCATTTAATACAAAGCAGCTGTCCTCTTTGGTAATCCTCACATTAAAAATTACCTCAGTCTATTTCAGGCATTAAATACACCAATGTCACATATAGATACACAGACACAAAAAAATGGTTGCAACCTGTTTGGTTGGTTGTAAGATTAACAGCCCATTTCAGCACAAAAAGGCTACATTGGGGACAAGGTCTTGGATGGAGATTTAGTTCCACCAGGTTAAGGATGGCAAATGATACAGTAATCTCCCAACCTCGTTGCCTTTTTGTTCAGCGACAACAGGAAATGGCAAAGGATAGGGGAGGCTCATTTAAGTTATTATGCTAGTGCCTACAACATGGTGGAAACTAACCAACCACCACAAGACCTATTTATCAGTTCAATGTGATATCTTATGTAAGTGCTGTTCTTCAGTTCCTATAACATATCAGTGCTTAACGACTCTCATTGTATAATATCTTGTCCACGTAAGTGTAGCTTTGAAATGCTTCTCTTAGGTAAAACCCAAAAGAAGCCTCCGGAGAATTTTATGTCAAAATGCATCTAAAGCGAACAGGTAATGTGCCATTACCGTTTGTCATCAGGCAAAATTCGGAGATTAAGAATTTCTTGACAGAATCGTGAAACCTGCAGCAACGCAGCACCGAAACATGGCACTGCCATGATCAACGTGATTGCCACTTCATGTCGATGACTGGCATACTGCGCATATTTCACATTTGATCTCCACCTAATCAACCAATGCAGCACCTCTATTACACATAATATGACCACATCAATATAAATACAAACAAACAACTAAACTCTAATTTGTAAAGTAAATACATCATTCAATGATCCTGAAGTGACTAAAGTAAATACACAATTCAGCAATTCTGAGCTGACTAATTTGGACAATATAGTTCATTGTTAAAATTTTAACAAATTAAATGAAATAATTTCATACAAGAAATAAGTAAGAAAATTTTTAATATTTAATGAAACACTTGGCAGAGATGCACATAATGACTGTAACAGGCAGAGAGCAATGCCATTTATCCTTTCAATACGTTTTTGTGCATTGTATCATGAGAAAATACTACCTGTAAAACGTTTTTTGAATGAGGTAGTTTTTGAAGAAAGGAATTTGCCGAGCAGCAGTGAATAGCACCGCCTCTCTCTGCCATGAAGCCAGTGACATACTTTCAGATGTCTTGTCACAGTGCACATGAAGAACACCAAACGTGCTGAATACATAATGTTCACCATTCACCTAACAAACAAGAATTATGACATTATAATAACGAGTTTGGTGTTAAAAAGTTAACAAATTAAATGAAATAGCTACATCTATGGAATCAGTGACATAACACACAAATGGCAGACTATTATCATAACAATAAAAATTAAATATAATCCACACAATGAAAGATGCTGCTCACACTGCTGTTGTATAAAACACCATAGTAAACCCATAATATAACCATGCATTTAAACCCTGAAAAAATCCTATATGACTGAAAGCCAGTGGCAATATTCCAGTTCAGGTTCAAACTGACGTTGAGCTTAAGTTCAAGCCTCCCATTATAGACTTTGCTGTCCAAGTCTTAGCTCCTTTGGTATCCACATTTGAGTTTAATGATAAAGATCGTACAAAAAAACATTGCAACAACAGCGTCATATGTTCATAGACTGGCGGCTTCAATACATGTAATAAGGATCTGAAACAACAGAAAGAAAATGTACAACTGGGAAGAACTAACAAAAAACTAACATGACGAGTCTATAACTGGTTGGCATCAGGGAAAAACAGCCTATTGTCACAAGGAGTTAAAATGAACATAAATGCAACAAGTACGCCCGTCTTCGGGACTGACGTATATCCACACACGTAAACCGTAAGTCCACATGATGCACGATTTCACGAACAGTGCATCTCTAGCGTGACGGTTAGGTCTGCGCATCTCTACGGTAACGTTTACATCCCAGTAGGCATGGCCTGCACGCTGGCAGATTCGTCCGATTTTGGGCTTCTGGTGAGCAAAGTTCACAAAAATGGGAGATTCCCTGCCTGGGACGCTGAACTGCCATACAAAATTTAATGCTGCAAGCTTAAGCCTCGGTGGAGAAATCCATAACCGTACAAACAAACAAACACACAAACAGTAACCGATATATCCACATCTTGCATATTGGCATGTGTGAATAATAATTACGATGAACTAACTTTAAAATCGGGCACTTCAACAAGTGTGTATGGCTGGTAATGTCTGCCTGGTGCCACGTTAAAGAACATCGACTGAATCTTGCCGAGATGAAAGCACCGTGCAAAGTACTCCACCGCAGCTCGTCCAGACTTTGGACGAGTCTCCTATCATCACACAAACAAACACAACTGCAGACTTTTCATACTATAATTTCAACCTCTTCCGAAGATAAACTCTTTAAAATCTCCCTAAAATTTTCAAACTTATTTTGCCACAGTAACACTAACTGCTAAATTCAAAGTAATGACTTGTGACAGTTGTCAGTGAAAAAGCTTTCTGAATAAATTTCATATATCTGACAACAGATACTGTATCCCACAGAACTATCGCTTCACCTCTTGTGTGTCAACATTAAATTCAGCACGTGGTTTTCTCTCACCGACAGCAACAGATAAATCAATATCTGCATCATCACAAATCTGCAAAAACAAAGGAAACACATCATAAATAGCACATTCCAAAGCGAAAATATTTCTTCCATTACAAACATGGCAACAAACTAATATCACATCGCTGCAACATAAATTTGGTTGCAATTACTAAAAATAGTCAAATGATTTTTTTAAATGTGGGTGTAACAAAAGTATCCGATCAAATGACATATTAAGATAGATATGTTTAAATAGTGTGGTACCACCAACTGTAGTACTATCATTGTAAACAAACAAATATTAAAACAAAAACCTTGGAATTAGTTCTCCGAATTGTTGTACTATTTGAACAGCACACAGCAACAAAAGCTAAATGCATGCCTTAAGATTCATACATAATACATTTAAAATGTTTTCCTGCCATCCAAAATTAGCAAAATGTGCATTTATCAGATAATGATGAATGACTATTTGTGCAGATTAGTTGAATGATTTATAACATAGTTATGGTCCATAATATACAGCAAACAATTAAACAAAATGCCAAACAGTCAACCTTTGACCATTTTTGATATTTTTGATATTATTGCTCTGTAAATTTTGAACAGAAACTTCAGTGCTAACATGTAATAAGAACAAACCACTGAGCAGGAGTACCTCAGTGCTTGGCAGATGGACATTAAGTGCAAGTGCAGTACTGCCAAGACATGCATTCCATATAGCTTCACCTTCATATACAACAAGTGCTGTCATTAAATATATAAACGTATATAAATGTAAAAAGCTGCAGTTTATATATAATGTTAATGGCGACAAGTAAAAAGTATGCATAAAAAACTGCAAATCACATCACCTAATGTCAATGTGTGGTTTATAATTTCGTTTATATTTCACCCAGCGTGTATTTGCACCAAATCTGGCAATTGCTTCCAGATGTAATAAGCTCTGACAACTTTCCTGGCAATCGGTATGAGAGGAGTCAATTCCATAGAGGGTCACAGTTTGTTCTTTGCTACTGGCAAAACAGCTGCCATTAACACCGGGCTGGTGTTATGGCAAAGCCTGTAATCCTCATCACTGCATTACAACTGTTCACAAAAGCCCCTCTGTTCACCAGAGAATCTGTGATTGGCCGTGTTTCTTCAATTCAGTGGATTTTTGATGATTCAAAAATGGTGATTAGAATAAAATGGCTGCAGACATCAGATAGAGAAAATTTTTCTTTTTTTGGTTTTAAGCTGTCGATTGTTAAGCTATGTCCATATGATGCTATAGCAACCATGTGACAGATACAGAATTGTATGTTTAAAACTACATGCTATTCACGACAGCAAGAAGACGGCTAAAAAGGAAGCAAAACACAAAGTTACGTGTAGCCAGTTCCAATGCAACATTTGCCATTGAAGCATTTATGTCTTGTATTGTCAACAAACTTGGAACATGTTCTTCCTCCTGAGCAATCAACAGGCAAACAATGAAACACGCACATTGACACTCGGTTATGTCACACTAGGACCGGTTTGCCAAAAAAGAATCCAAACAGATAAATCTGGCTGACAAATAACCGGATGCTGTTTTTTAAATTAGATAAATTAAATACAGCATTAAACTGGATAGATGTAACAACCTGCATATTTTGTTACTTAGAATATAATTCTAACTGACTGACTGACTGACTAACTAATGAGTTAATTAATTTTTTAAGTCAGTGCACAAATACACAACAACAAACATTTCCACATTTATCGGGATTATCCGGTGACCTTGTGAAGACTGAAAGCAAAATTGTTTACAGTGCTCTAACTACAAAACATAGGCAGTCGTATCGACATGCGGACCTACGCCGGCAGCAGCAGCACACGACCATAGCAGCACAACTGTGCGCCCATGACAGTTTTGGTAACAGTGTGACCTTGACCTTTGAACTTTTGACCTCTGGGTCAATACATGCCAAGCGACTATTATAGAGTATATGTGTACCAATTTTGGGGTTGACAGATCAAGCTGTCTTCCTTTTAGAGCGCCGACAAACAGAGAGACAGACGAACAGACAACAGACTCGACTGAACGCCCTACTCACGCCTGCGACTGCGACTATACAGCCGGCGTGATAAAATACTTACATATATGTAAAAGTAATCTGTGAAGTAAAAGTAAAAAAAAGAAATGTACTACGAAAAATTTATTTTAAGTAAAAGTAAAAGTAGCAGTGTGTTTGGCACAACCACGCAAAAAGTGTCAATGACAAGTTGTGCGTTTTTTAAAAGTATGCAAACCCAAGCCAAATTTCTACAACTGGGTAAAATCTAGTCATACAAAGAGCAGAGAAACTTAACAGCTGACAGGAGTTCAAAAAGTACATAACAACAAACTCTGTAGAGACGTTCTTTAAAACAGCACAACATATGTAACAGTAACCATGTTGGTCTTGTCACTGGCTGTTAGTGTTCAGAGAGGCCAACCAGTCTGTCATTGTCAGCTGTCCATTGGTTGACTTTGAAAAATATAAAATTCTCAGAATGTCTCTGTCATCTTCATGTGTTAAAGAGACCTAATACTTCAGCTTTGCTTTGGCTGAGCCATAAGACTGCATGTATGTAGAATGTAGCAGGCACGTTAGTTGTGATTGTTATCAGTAAATACTGGACTCACTGCCAAATTTACTTTTAATGAAACCTTGCAATGCAGAAAATAATGAAGTAAAAGCGAAAGTAAACGGGCAAAAATCAGTCTGTTACCATTAAAAAGTAACTCCTAACTAGAAACCGTAAGCATCGCCGAGCCGCTGCTAAACCGGCAGCATGCGCGCAACACACCTAATGCTGTCAACACTAGGAGGGAGGGAGGGAGAGTGAGAGGGAGAGTTGAAGGGAAGGAGGGAGG
>Ga0209780_1000419_pt1 | contig 22193 bp, 13 predicted proteins | sample WorMetexBAHAMAS2_FD_187384 | JGI IMG/M metagenome (GOLD analysis project Ga0209780, IMG submission 187384) | Marine gutless worms symbiont microbial communities from Max Planck institute for Marine Microbiology, Germany - Inanidrilus exumae... | ecosystem: Host-associated > Annelida > Digestive...
GACATATTTATCCGATTGGCGCATCACTAGAATTTTTCAGCATTACGGCGATGATAAATATTCGGGCGGAAGTGAATTTGTGGGTGTGTCCGTTGCTCCGTTGCCAGCACTTGTGATTTACTGTGAGATTTAAACGACTATTGTGTAAAAAAACAGAGACGGACAGGTATGTTATTATGGCAGTAGGTAGGCAAGGTGGTCTTGTGGCCATACACGGGAGGCGGCCCGCTGCCTTAGCCTGTGACCTGCCGTGCATAATCGAAAACCAGAAACTACACAATTACCCTGATGTGGTCCGATGTGGTAATTAGTCATACCGAGTTGAAGTGTACAACTGTAACTGATACTCAGATTACAGTTCTGCGGTTAAGAAGATGACGAGGCTTAAGGCGTGATTTTTATTAGCGAACACGCTCGCGTTTGTGTTCGAGTTGGTTCGACTTGTTCGAAGTTCGAGCAGTTCGTAATGAAAATCACTGTGTTTCATTGTGTTTAACCCTAGTGCCCCCTACAAAATTTTTATCCACAACACTAGGCCTAGTATGTGTATTTTTGTAGCTCAGCTCAACAGAAGCTTATTATAATCTGGACACAGGCATAATAATTTATGTATGTGTCTTTTTTGTAAGAAAATTGTATTGTTTACAATCAATACGCAATGTAAACAAAGTACACGGACCACTGAAACAGCGTCCTGAGCAGGTTGACTTGTTCGTCGAATGCAAACACAAACGCGTTTGCGTTCGACCGTAAACGGCTAATGAAAATCACTGTGTTTGACGAACGCAAACGTGTTTGCTAATGAAAATCACGCCTTAAGTACCTAGGCTAGCAACGAGGCCCATAACAACACACAGTCACACAAAAGCACCAGAGAGACACAAAAAACTACAGAAACTACAATTACCCGTTACAATATCCGCACATCCGCAGATCCGCACAGTAATATGCAGATCCATTGAAGATTTAGCTAACATTTGTAATGCTGCATAGTCACACTTGAAAAGTTGCTTACCGGGGCCTGGGGTAAAATGCGGATGTGCGGATCTGCGGATGTGCGGATATTGTAACGGGTAATTTGCGGAGCAAAGTTGCGGGGAAAATCTGCTTGTGTAACGGGTAATTTGCGGATCCAAAACTGCGGATCCAAAACTGCGGATACTACATTGATCGAAAGTTTTGCGTAAGTTCAGCGTCAGGTTTTCTTCAGATGTTCCTAAGTCAGACCGTATCCTAAGTTTTTCATAAGTTTGTCCTAAGATTTTTTGTAGCAAGGACAGTTACATTTAAACAAATGAATGGGCTTTTCGCGTCATTGATCAGACATGAGTATTTTGCGGATGTGCGGATGTTATACAGGGTAATTTGCGGATGTTTATCCGCAGCAATATCCGCAAATTACCCGTTACAACATCCGCAGATCCGCATTTTACCCCCGGCCAACGGTCTAACCCTGGTTGGTGAACTTCTCTCGGAGCGCCGGCGCCCCTGATGCATGGTACTCTGCCAGGAGCCCAGGAACATTTTGAATGTTTGCCGTTTGATGGTTGCACTGCCCATGCAGTTAATGGCTGGACTCCACACACACACACACACACACATGCACAATCACAGTGAATATATGGATGGTGTCTAGCAACTATGACCGCACACTGGTCAGATGACCACTTTGGTACTCACAATAAGTGCCTGGCAGTTCGTCCAGCACCAGGCTGCCACACCACCGACTTATTCGACATAAGGGGCAGTTTCCTGCCAAATGCAAGCCATATAACACACATAATGCAAGGTGCTTGCGGAAAATTTAGCACAGCACATACGATGTACGTAATGCAGGCAACACAACATTTAATGTAATTAACGCAATGCAACATGCCCCCACTTGCTGGCCATGCTTGTAGCTTTCTGATTGGTCAGCGCTTGTATTGCTCGTGTGAATTTTAGACAGTTTTTCTAAGTGCTTGCATTGGCCGTTCTTCGGTGATTGCGATGGTTGCATTGAGTGCATTGCATTAAATTTTACAGCATTTATGCATGCACCTTGTATATGATGCTTATGTTACGTGTGTTTGGCTTGAAAAGAGTAATATGAAAAGGTATAGACGTAATGAATGCATAAGTGAGCCGGCGACGGCCTTCAAGGTAGACGAGAGAGGATGTCTAAACAAACATCAACCTCTATACCGTGCAATTACTGTCACTTCGCACATTGAGTGGGTCGAATGCATCTGTCGGCCTTGGAATGTGACACTGATTACTCCGCACCTGTCGCTGTCTCTTTGTTGATGATGCCACTAGCCGACGACACACGTTACTAGAGTAGTGTGGAATATCGATTTATTTGAGACGGAATTATCGTGATTTGGATACAAATACGATGTGATTTGCCTTCAATATTGCTATATTCGATAAGATGCAATGTATCATGCCATCACTATGCCAAGGCGAGGGTCTCGCCTGCCAGTTCTGTCATGACTGAGCCCAGTAGCTGGATTAATCTTGACTAGATGCAAACTGAGCACTGACTGAACCATTGCTTACATGGCAACTGCTGCAAGCATCGACTTCTTAGAATTAAAAGATAAAAAGTGGACGCAAAAGTAAGCAGATGAGCCAATTGGCAATGAACAACATGACTAGCAGTACCAGTATTGGAGCCAATACTAAAATGAGTATCGGTTGATACTGATACTAACCGATATGTGACTGTCGGCTAATAGCCCACACCAATATCGGTCTAACCCTACTAAATGTTTTTCTTCACTCCCAGTGGAGATGTGAAGTATTGCGATCAGCATGTCTGTTTGTCTGTGTGTGTGTCTGTCTGTCGGCCCACTCACATGTCAGAAAAACCACATGTCCAAATTTTACAAATATTTTCGGAAAAAGTTAACTGTGGCTTCGTCCTTCTCTGACTACAGTGCAGTATGTTATATACTTGTGGTTTTATGGATGACGTCATAATGGCGATGCATATGCCAAACTCCTCTGTCTCTACTGAAACTATGGCGTGATTTGGTAGCAGCAGCACTGAACAGTCACACCACTTGGTGAATGGCACTTTAAAAAATGGACTGTGCACTGGGGTGAAGTGTGGTTTCTCTTAAGTGCCATGTGTTTGAAGGAGATTACTGGTATTGCTGGATTCATTTTGTAACTTGGCCCTGATGACCGACAAGAATTTATTAAATTTCTGTTTTCTCTGACAGTATTTTATGTTTGAAGAAATTCTGTTATTAGATTATTTTTCAGAATACAAACATTAGAAACATTATACATTAATTTTAAAACAATGTTATTGCATTTAATGTAGAGTGAACAGTCAATGGCAGTGACATTTGGAGTTGGCTAATGAAAGTGATTGCAGAAAGTGAAATACCAACATGTTTAGCAGCAAAGCCAACTACCTGAAGCTCCGAACAAATCTGCGACTTTGTATCAACCGTCTTAAATTGCTCGAGAAAAAGAAAAGTACTGTATGACTTTATTTTTGAGTATTTTTTGAGTAACTTAATTATTGATATAAGTTTTAATTTGATATTTTATAAACATTGTATCCACAAATTTTATGTTGAAATAATGAAAGTAACTATTAAAGTGTTTTAGTAAACTGAAATTGTTATTTATTTCTATTTCTATTTATGTTTAACATCTATCTAACAAACATTTCATGGCTAATATACAGTTCACCCTATGTTAGCCAGTATTCTCCGTTAAAAATAGGAGAAGTAAGTAAGTAAATTTATAGAGCACGGTTATTGTCAAGAACCTCTAACACGCTGAATGCACTAGTATCTAGCGAACAGGTACGTTTTAAGCAAATGTCTGAAAGAGTCTCTACACTGATGGTCGGATTTCCGATGAAATCCGGGAGAGAGTTCCAGACTGTGAGGCCGGCAACTGAAAAGGCCCGACGGCCGTAAGTGTTGAGCCGGTAGCGAGGTACTGCAAGTAGTTGATGGTTGGCGGAACGCAGATGCCGCCGAGTGTCGACACCAGCGACCGGGACGCAGTAGTCCGACAGGTATGGCGGTGCGCAGCCGTTCAGACACCGGTGAACTGTCACTGCCAGCTTGAAAAACACCCGGTCGGGGATGTCGAGCCAGTGAAGTTTGCCATGCAGTATTATGGAGTATTTTGTTGGAGCACAGATTTACTGCCCACATGCCCTTGCTGGCAGTCAACTAGAACATTTGGAGTAGAGAAAAGATTCTAGAGTTCTGCTCAACATTGTTACCTACACCATCTTTTTATCGTAACATCTATAGTTAGGTTATAGAAAATATTTCTATGCTGGTCTTGCTCTCTGATAAACATTTGCTGTTGAGTGGTGATGTTGAATTGTATTTATGTTTTATTGTCTTTGAGTTAGCCTTAATAATCTCATACCTGCCAGTAATAAGCTGCTGCATAAAGTATCAGAAATAATCACATTTGTCAGTTTATTTTGTTGTTCAGCTGAGTTGGCGTTGAAAGCTCGTCGTGAGATTGCCGACTACATTACAGCTGGCAAAGAAGATCGAGCTCGTATTCGTGTATGGTTTTCAGTTTGTTATATAGATGTACATAAGAATTGGGGATGCTAAATGGTCATTGAAAAATCAATTATTGAATTTTAACGACTAAATATTCAGTTGTCGTCGTTCAGCATTTAACTATACACATTGTGAAAATAAACTTACGGTTACTGCTCATGTTCGGCCATTCAAGGATTAAAGACTGCATAGACTGCAGACATGGGAGATGATTTAGTTGGGCCCACATGTTGCTCAGTTGGTAACTTTCTTCAACTCAATTTATGCTCTTGCTCATTCTGATATATATTGTCAGAAACACGAAGTCAGTCCTGATGAAGACCTCAGATCAGAGGTGGAAATGTTGATACGTTATTTACTTCTGGTTTTGTGAATGGTGTCTTTCTTCTTCTTTTTTCTTTCTTTGTTCTTTGCGGGGAGATGTTGCCATCTGTGCTGAGGCCTCTAGTGGGCCCAGTGCGCAACCCCACACCCTCTAACGGGTTAGAATCGCTGAGAGGCTTTTGCAAGCCTCAAAAGAGCACGCCAGTGCACCTTGCCTAGTTCCTCATAACCGAGGTTTGGGGAACCTATTATATTTACGCATTCAGCGGATAAAGCGCTACATTCTCCTAGCAAGTGGAGTACTGTTTCTTCATCCTCCTGGCACTGTGGATGGTGTCATATTTTACATAAAGGCTCATGTGCAGTGGGCATCAGTGAATGACCCATCACCCCATGCCTGATATTGACTCACCCGCAGCTGGCAGCAAACAGTATGATTGGATGACATGGCAACTGGCATTATTATGGGGCGGAGGTGAATTCTGCCATCTCTGCCGTCTTGGAGTTGTTTATTTCATGTGCTCAATGTAGTTTCTAGCAGTACTATTCGACTGTGTGTCTAGGTGGAGCATATCATTAGGGAGGATTACCTGGTTGAGGCACTGGAGATAATTGAGATGTTATGTGATCTGCTGCTTGCACGATTTGGCCTTATTGAAAAAATGAGGTAACGTAACTTCAATCTATTACGTCTTGTAAGATACAATATGATACGATGCGAGATGATATATTTATATGCGATCAAATGCTGACGGGAAGTCAGCTTAATCTAGTACACATTACAAAAAAACAACTATAAGAAAAACTAAAAACAAAAACCGGATAGCTCAGAAGAAACGTTCTGGGTGACAATCCGTGAAGACTACGGGGGAAGGATTTGTGAAAGAGGTAAGTTTTAATTCGGGGTGAAAGAAAGAGGGACTTACGGATGAGCAGAGCAGTGAATCGGAAGAAGAAGAAGTGATAGGTAAGGAACAGGTGAGTCGGGTATAGAGAAACTGGTATTAGAGTGAGGTTGACGAAGACATGTAGGGAGTTGGTTCCATAGATGGGGTGAAGTGAATCAAAAGGGGCGATCAGTTATTTTTAGAGAGGATGATGTTGGTGGGCGAGCAAGGGTAACAGAAGACAAAGAGGAGTCCTGCGAGGAGGTTGAAGAGAGATGAGGTTATGAAGGTATGGAGGTTGGGTGGTTGTGAGAATTTTGTAGGTAAGAGACGGGCTTATATTCGATGCATTCACTGATTTTGAGCCACTGGAGAATGTAGGATGGGACTGATATGACAGGACTTAGAAGCTTTAATGACAGTACGAGCAAGAGAGTTCTGAATCGGCTGCAGACAGGATGATTGCGACTTAGCGAGCTTATAGTAGAGAGAATTACAGTAATCGAGTTTGGAGTGAACGACAGAAGTGGCGATGGTACAGGCAGATGATGAATCAAGGTAAGGCCTGATACAGCGAAGTTGACGAATATGATAGTAGCAAGATTTGGAGAGAGATGTAATCTGGTCTGAGAAGGTCAGGTGTTAGTCAAGGATGAAGCCGAGATTGCAAGCAGAGTGGGAGGTGTCAAGTGAGGAATTGCTTACCTTGGCAAGTTGGGTTTTGAGTCCAATAAGCAGGAATTCAGTCTAGGAGGAGTTAAGAATTAGAACATTAGCAGTCATCCAGGAAGCGATCTGTTGATGAGCATTGTGAATGTGAGTAATGTATGAGTCCAAGTTAGCCTTAGCTAGGTGGGTGGAAGAAGAAGATGAACTGAGTGTCATCTGCATAAAGGTGATGGTCAAGGGAAAGGGAGGAGATGAGAGTACTGAGAGGGGTAGCATACGTAGTGGGCCGAGAACAGAGCCTGGGGCACACCACAGGAGGAAGCATGCAAGGACCAGAGGTTATTATCGCATTTAACATTTAATCCATTATGTGGCCAGTTGTGCTTGCTGGTTGACATCTTTGAAGTGATGTAAGATACATCAAGTTGGAACTAAAAGCCGTACCTGACCCCACCCGACCTAACGTCTGTGTTAGCTCTTCTTTACATTTGTTTCAAAGACTCACTCTGCATTAGGCCAGAACATGAGCATTGCAAGATGGCAGCATTTGGAGATACAGTCGTGTGAGATTTTTGAAATGCTAAATGCCGTTTATGTCATCCTGTGAATATTTTGAGTGCCATGAAGTGATAGATTCTACTTTTCTAATCGTGCATTTATTGATTACGTTGAAGCAGCATACAAGACAATAAATCAGAAATAAAACAGATAAAACGTAAGAACATCGAAACAGATACATGAACTAGACTGGTTGCAGTGTATCTGGAGACACACTGAATATAGGCTCGAAACGAGCGTTTATCACCAGTATACTCGACAGGTGACACAACTGTTTATTTATTTACTGCCGCACAAGCTGTTTAGTTCCTGCATTCGACGATACCTTGTGCATAGATACCTAATATACAGAGAACCTTACATAATGTGTAGTTACCATCTAGTCAGCGTAATTTTTTGATGCAGTAGTGATCATGACGATGATAACGATGATATGACTGGGAATGTTTATAGTGCTGTCATCATGGCATAGCCAGTGGGAGAGTTAACCTGATTCATTTGATGAATGCAAATTCTTTCCCTGGTGTCAGAGCAACTCTGAGTCCAAACCAACAGACTTGGACTTTGGGTCCTCCTGCAAGCTGCTGTTGTTTACATCTGCTGTTGCCGTTTATTTTTATTACTCAGCCTGAAAACTGAATTTTATTTTACTATCCCACAGAAGGTTAAAGGCTGTGTTGACCCATGTGCTGCAGTGAGGGTTTGCAGCCTGCGCCTGTCAGTTTCTGTTCTTGATGGGATATGATCTTGAGATCTTTCACACCGCAGTCACTAGCCATGTTACCACAAGACCACTGTGACCATAACATGGTATGTAAATGTCAGTGTATTGATGTGCAGTGAAATTGACCCGGGCTTGGAAGAGGCAATTACCACGATACTCTGGGCTGCTCCAAGACTCTGCACTGAAGTTCAAGAACTGAAAGAAGTACGTGTTGTAGTATTAGCAGAAGGACTTGTATGCATTTTTCGGAGTCGACCTAATAAAGCCGGTCTCAAATGTCCGTCCGTGCGTCCGTCCATCCACACAAAGTTTCTTCGATTTCAATGAAATTTGGCATGTATTTAGAGGTCGATGACTGATGCACGACGGTGTGCAGTGTGACCCAATCCAAGGTCAAGGTCACGAGCTCTTCAAAGTTGGAAATCCTATTTTCAAAAGCTATCTCCTCGACCATTTACAATGGGAGCTGGCAACTGACCACGTATTCTTAAACTAGGGCAAAATATCTAATTTTTTCAGGACGGATTATTGATATTTGTCCTAGTTTTTGTGTTACGTTACTTTGAACTTGACAGAAACGTCAGTTGTGAAGAGTCAACTGTGAGTCTCGTAAAGTGCTAATTTATTTTTTATGTGCTTTAGGGTAATAGCAGGTTTGCATTTGGATGTACTGATTGATTTTACCATTATTTCCAGTTATTTTTACTGTTTTCGCTGCAGTTATCTGTGGCATTAATTTACAGTGAGGAATGTTGTGTGTGCAGGTGGCACATCAACTGACAATGAAATATGGCAAAGAATATGCCGACATGTGCCGTCGAAATGGTTTTGAAACAGTGAATGAACAGGTAAATTCTGGATCAGAGAAATGTTGTAGCACTGTGATTATTCGGCTGCTGCAATTGTTTAGTTTTTTCTGTTCCACCATGATGCTATTTTGCTTTCAGATTTGAATCCGTTGGCTTGGTAGCATTTGTTTCAAGTTGTTTCGTTTATGATCATGATTTGGTAAACTTCTTATATCGCACTGTGTCTTGATTGTTTGCTCAAAGTGGAGCGATGTATTGGCATTCAGTAGCTAATAACAGCGATAATAGCAACAGTTGTTCAATGTTCAGGTACTTCACAAGCTGTCAGCAGCAGCACCGCCAAAGATGCTCGTTGAAAACTACATGATTGAAATTGCGCGCACATATAAAGTTCCATTTGAACCTGATCCTCTAGCCATGATGGTGAGTGTTTCTGCAGATTTATTTCGTATTTCACACTTGAGTTCTATCGTCTCTGCATATTATGATCTGATTGAGTCTGCTCATGATGGTTGTTGCAGTGGCAATGGTGATGGTGGTGGTAATTGGCACGTTGCAGTAATAGGCCTAGTTGTAATATAGTAGTAATGAATGGTAACTGCTTAGATACTGTTGGTTTGAGATCAAAAAATACATTTGGTCTGTAAAAGTGCATTCTCCAGCAGTCTTGAAAGGTTGCCACAAAATCCTTCTGGGATCACCAGCTAGATCCAAACAATGGATTTTAAAATGGCTATTTGTGTTTAATGAACATTGGCTGATTTTAACACATTTCCTTGAAATTTGTTCTGCGTCAGTTACAGAACAAAGTTGATCACAAGTGTGGATGCACTGCTAATAGCACAGTTGACTGTTTTACTTGTTGTCAGTGTATGAACTGCAAAAGTGCCTTTAAGTACTTTCTGGCGAATAAGTTGTATATATAGTTACTTACAGTATTTGTCACTGTTAAAGATGCTGAAGCATTTGGTGTTGGTGTTTGTCAGAAAGTGGCTGCATAGTCCTCAGAGCACTGGTGTCAGAAAGTACGAAGTTACTTTTGGTGACACCGTTGAGCAGAGATGCTACGGTGTGGCGACAGTGATGTGCTGTGGCGATGATGTAGATAAATGTAAAAAAAACAGCAGTTTATACACACTGTTAATGGCGATGGATCGAAAACTGCAAAAATCATAAAAAGGCAATGTTAACCACACTAAAATCGCCTGAGGCAAAGATGTAGATAACACCATTGATGAGAACTGTAGTGTAGTGATGTAACAATTATCGAGATCAAGATCGAAATTGCAATTTTTTAGGAAAATCGAACGGAATCGATGTCGCAATTTTTGGAGCAAGTGTGACTCAATTCCGACACCGTATCACCATAGAGGGACCGGCGATTGGCGCAGGAAGTCACAGAATGGGTTTTACTCCCCCTGCGAGTCCGATCACACCGAGTGCGGAGCAGTTTATATCTACGACTCCATAGTAGTATTTTTGCACGTCGCATGCGTGTATATTAGCAAAATTTTACCATACGTCCCGTTAACGGGGCCGGACTCAATTTATTTGAACGCGAATATTGGGGCAAAAAATCAAAACCGAAATCGAATTAGCATCGAAGTCGTTATAAAAAATCAAATCGAATCGAGAGGAAAAACCGCAATTGTCACATCACTAATACAGTGTCTTCTCCGTAATCCATGTTTGCTTGCTGCTTGTCAGCAAGGGCATGTGGACAGTAGAACTTGGCTTCAAGAAATCTTCTGGTTTTTTAATTGTGGGTGCTAGCTAACACTCGTTGACCTGTGTGTACTATGACTGTATAATGGTTGTTGTAGTTGTTCTTCATGCTGCTGCTACTGCTGTTATGCAGTAATGTATGATAATATGCTGCTGTTTGTAGGGTCGACCTCCAGAGACTGCTGATCTTATTGAGCTTGGCACAGATGTCCTAGCATCTGTTGCTAACAGCAGTGATAAAGGCAGTGGCGGTGGTGGCTTTGGAGCCAGTGGCGGTGGTGGTGGCTTTGGTGGAGGTGGTGGTGGGGGACTGTGTGTCACTTCATCGACACCTGGTGCTGGATACTCCAAACAGCAAGAGGCTGGTTTGGCAGTTCCAGGTGGAAGTGGAGTGCCTTCCGCTAGTGCCACTGGAATTCCACTTGCTGGACCAGGTGGTTCAGCTGCGTGGAACTGTTTGCAGAATGGTACAGTCAGCGGACTGGGAGTAGTCGGTGGTGTGCAGTATGGTGCAACAGGCCCTGGACCTGGTGGAAATGTGAACTACTTATCGGCTGCAAGTGGTACCGGTGGCTTGTCAGCCAATTTAGGAATGCCACCGTCTTATTTCAATGAGATTAATATGCCGAACAGTGGAGTGGCTGCTGCATTTGGCGGAGGAGGTAATGTAGCTGCCGGAAGCAATGACGTCAGTACGTTGGCAGCCAACATGAACGTCGCTAGCACTGCCGGTGCTAATGTGGCTGCAAGTGGGTTTGGAGTACCCGGCGATCATAATCCTACCACTGGTGGTGTGCAGGTTCTACCAGATGTGAGTACACGGCTGTTATTGCAGGAATTAGATATTTTTAAAATTTCAGATGACCACTGTACTTTTAATTCTGATATTTAAATAAGTTAAATTGTATGTTATTGTAGTGTCAGCTAATGTTATTTTTTGGAAGGAATTTTCATCATTGGAGTTATAATGTAAATGCAAAATGTAAATGTAAATAAACTATTTTAAGTTGCCTAAGTAGCAATAACCACTGCGAGGACCACTATAAGATCAGGTAACGTTAACTTTAAACTAGCAAATAAATGTCAAGAATAGCGCTGAAACAAGTGCGTCTTCAGCTGGTGACAGAATGTATATAAAGTTTTAGCAGATGTGATGTCCTCAGGTAGATTGTTCCAGATGCTAGGTCCGGCAACCGAGAAGGCTCGGGTGCGACCGTGGACAACCTAACTGGTGGAATGTGAAGACGGTTCTTGTCGGCGAAACGAAGAGCGCGACGACCTGGCAGATCATTGTATTAACAAAGAAATGCACCGATTGAGTCACAAATGCGACGAATGCTAGACAGCATGATTGGTTTTCTGTGTAGGGCGATGTAAATTTTTCGCACACATTTCAGCCTGTTCCAGGTAGCGTTATGGGACAGACACCCGGCAATCTTGCAGATAGTTCATCACTGCGAGTTCCTCCGCCTCTGCCCACCCGGCGTCCAAGCACTGGAAGTCCAGTGCATCCAGTGCCACCTGCCAACTTTACGCCAGCGAACACTGACGGGCAACCTGTGAGTATTTATTATTATCACCGTACAGATATTTTTTGTGGAATGCCATTCACTAATTAATCAGTTAATTTGCAACTATTTGATAAAAGGTGTTAAGAAAGTATGAGTGTGAGGAGACTGCTACTGCTGTTTTTACTCCTACTCCTGCAGTTCCTAGTGAGTGTTTACTTAATTTTGTCGTTTGCAGTTTCTGCCACCATATGATGAAGTTGTTCAACAGCCAAGTCAGTGTTTGTGATTTTGTTTCTGTATTTGCTAGTTAACTGCATAATACATGACATATTACTTGTGGCCCAAAAAGTTAATCATCTTAATTGTCATATTAATCAGTTGGTGAGAATTAATCACACTTTGATGGGACTTTGGAACGTCTTCCAGATTCTGTTGAAGCATGGTATTGCTGTGTGTTGTAAGCTTTGTAGTCGAAAACATTACTGTTGTTTGTAATGTGGCAGCCACATTTTGCAATACAGCATTTTATGTATCTGCAGTATAGTGTCATTGCCGTTGTTGTTTTGGTCGTTAGTTTTTTATGTTTTTGGTAACTTGTGTTTTACCTGATTGTATAATAATAACAAATTAGCCCCGTGCTGGACTGACGGTCGACTCTTCACAACTGACCTTTCTGCCAAGTTCAAAGTCACGTTACTCAAAAACTAGGACAAGTATAAAAAATCGGGCCTGATCAAACTTAGATAGTGTGCCCTAGTTTAAGAATCAGTGGTCAGTTCCCAGCTCCCATTGTAAATGGCAGAGGAGATAGCTTTTGAAAATGGAAGAATTACCAACTTTGAAGGGCTCGTGACCTTGACCTTGGATCGGGTCATACTGCACACCGTCGTGCATCACTCTTCAACCTCTACCTACATACCAAATTTCATTGAAATGGAAGAAACCTTTTGTGGATGTACGTACGCACGTACGTACGTACATATAGACGGACATTTGAAACCCACTTTATTAGGTTGATTCAGAAGGCTGCATTGCCATCTTGTCGTCCCTCACAGCAGCGAATGCATTCATCTGCCACATGTGCTGGACCAGCACATTCGCCAGAAATGGCAGACAAACGCATGCGTAAGTACATTACAGTAGGCCAACACATATCCCCTTCAAAAGTGGGGGATCTGAGTCCCCATCTAATATGTGCTTCCATGGACTCGCAGTTCAGTTCCGGGATTTTGCGCAGCTCACCCATTTGCCCATCACACACATATATAGACACACACAGACCATGCTACGTGCAACATCTGTAGCAGTAGGCTTCATCTATGCACTGCATGCAGGCGATGCAGCCTAATAATATGCGTTTGCATCCTGCCGTAAGGTTGCAACTTAGAGATGGTGAGTATTAAGTCACAGTCACTGTTACTGAAGCTTGTTAATGCAGCTGAATTAGTTTTAAGTGTTATTTAATTGATATAACCGTTAAGGTGTTTTAATCAACTGAAACTTTTTTTTATGCTTTGGATTGACAGATCAGCCTTTGCCTCATTCACATTCTGCTGTACCTGGGCCATCAGCCTCTCCTCCCAGCTGTCCAGTTCCTGACTTTCCAGTGCTGCCCGACATACCGGACTTGCCAAATGTTCCAGTAAACAGCGTTGGTCGAACGTCAGTTACAAGCAATGACGTCGACTTTGATGACCTTGCACGGAGATTTGAGGAACTGAAGAGGCGCAAGTGATTTCAGATGATCAGTAAATCATGTGTAGGGTGTTTTATGAATTGTTAAGATGTGTTCAAATAATGTGAATAAAAGGAGTTGTATTATACCTGATGATTGAAATTGTGAATAAATGTTAATCGTTTGCAGTAGCATTTATTTGATGGCCACTGTTGCTGCTATTTCCTAATAGTGCAGAATGTTCTATAATCTATAAATTACCTCCAGAATGACCTCTGCCACATTTTGGTACCAGTACTGTTGGTACCTCCATTTATCTGTCTGTTTTTCTGTTTCTTAGCAGAATAACTCAAAAAGTTGTGGGTGGATTTGTGTGAAGTTTGAGGATTAGGTAGAATATGGGCTAGAGAAGAAATGTTCAAATTTTGGAAGTGATATGGAGCATATTATGGTTATTTTGTTGTACCTACACATAGTCCAGCAGTTGATTGACTGAAATGTAAAAGTGAAGTTGGGAAAGCCCGTTATGGTGCAGTGTGGAAAATTTAGACCAGTGTTCCTGCAGTTCAGTGGTAATAACACTATGCCAATATCTTTATGGCTTGGCAAAGATATGCACACCACTGAGTGCTGTCTAGTTCAAGGATATTTTCAGTTGAAATAAAACACAAACCCAATGACACACTGTTACACTGTTCTGTTACATAATGTATATGTTGCCTAGATTTTTAAAAAGGTGTTTGCAAGGAAACTTGTAAGTTGGATATGGATTTTCTATGAGCGAGCTTTCTTTTCTAATGCCTAGCTGTCGATATCAACTCACTTTGATCATTTGCATTTACGCAGATAGCAAATAGTATTTTTCTCATTTGTGCAGCATCTGGCCATCAAAATCAATATAGTCTACTCCAGTTTACAACTGTTGCGTTGCATCACACAGCAGATTATTGTAGTCAGATATAGTTTTTGTGTCGTTGCTTATATTTGCATATTTTGTATGCTTTGAGTTGTTGCAAGCACAGACTGAGAATCATAACTTGACCATTCAGTTTGATGATTTGTTTCCATTTCATTGATGGATGACGTTTTTAAGGCACTAGATTTGACAACGGTTAGTAAGCTTTATATAATTGTGCATTGGATGTTGCTTAAATTGGTTGAATTTTTGATTGAGCTATTAACAGTGGTGATACATCTGTTATAACTAGTGAAGCTTAGCTTAGCTTTGCAGTTGTTCAATTTTTAGGCCGCATCGCAGCTAGCGATATTGGCCTATTGCTACACATTGAGTAGCATGGTCAGTCTGTGTGTCAGTGTATGTCTGTGTGTCTGTTGGTAACGTTCATGAGTCCTGCAAAAACGACTAAACCGATTGCGATTCTGTTTGAGATGCTGACTCAGGTGGGCCCAAGGAACTGTTCCTTGGGCCCACCTGAGTCAGCATCTCAAACAGAAAAATTGTAAAGTATAGGGACACTTTACCGTGTGTAGTCCAAAAACGGCTGAACCGATTGAGATGCGGTTTGGGGTGAAGACTTGGGTGGGCCCAAGGTACCATGTGTTAGAAGAGGGTCGAGATCCACCACGGGAAGGGGCACTTTTGAGGGGTAGCGGTCTCATACAGAAGCATTGTATTAGTGAGCTGTGTAAGAATGTGCAACACACAGACGGAAAGCTCTTGCCATCCGCAATATACAGTTATAGTTCGTAAGGAGATCGACATTTGCATTTATGAGAAATCAGTGATTTAAAACGATGACTTTTCGTGTTCCTGCAGTAAGCTGCATGCAATGTTGGTACTGCCATGCATGAAAAGCCAGCGGTCTGCCTGTCATGCGTGGTTAATGTCGCATGGCAGCAGCAGTGGCGCGGAGAAGTGACACTGGGAAAAGCCGGTGCAGCGTGGCATTGCAGCCATGGAGCTCATTGTAGCTGTAGCTGTAACTGCCTGATTGCAGCAATGCAAAGCGGCAATGTTGACTGAAAACCGACACAGCCTTGTACTGTTGTGGGTCATGGTCGAGCGAATCCATTCGCCACTGCAGGGGGTGACAACATGGCAATGCAGCCTCACCTCACAGTTCTATGACCACTTGTCGATTATTTTGAATGGCTGCTGGCTTTATAAATTTGTATACATGTGTTATGTATAATCGTTGCAATATAGTTTGTGGCATACCAGTTATGGTGCTTCGAGTATGTAAACATAATAGTAGTGATTATTAAATTAATTTAGACTCTATATGCTGTAATACTACTGAGCTGTTTGTTTTTGTTAGCGTTGTTAATTTTATTCAGTTAATCTGCAGCCATCGTGTGGTAATTGTATATATTTTTCGTGTCCATAAATTGCAAGTGTAAATATTACCAGCTTTTAGTGAAGTTCTTCTTTATTTCATTGGCCAACAATTGTAAGTATTGTGGCTCATGTTATCTGGAGAAGTTTATAATATCCATTATTGTGGTCTTAATTTTGCAATGTTTGAAAAATAGAGCTGCTATAAATTTTAGTTGATATTGATGAGAAAAATTACAAGACCATTCCTCGCAGCAATTGCTACTGCTGCTTGTCAATTTCAATTTCAAGCACCATTTAAGCTTTGTCAGCTACTGAGCTCACTCTGATCATTCTACAACCTCCCACAATGCCTCTCAGACTATGTAAAGTGCCCCTGCAGCAGCAGCATAATTGTGACAGTGTCACTGTAATCAGTACATTTTTAATTAAAATAGTCATAATAATAATAATAATAGTAATAATAATTTGCAAAAAATGGCACAGGTATGGTTTTTTACAGTTTTAAGTTTTGTTTATGAAGACTTAGATAAAAGGACAACTGGATAATTAGAATGTGGAAAGGATGAAGATTTATTTTAATCTACAGGACTGATTCAGTTGCATCACACCGAGACATGAAATTTGGAATATCACAAATTTTTCCATTTTTTGTACTTTTTGGCAATGTTGAATAGTTTACTATTATTTTCAAACCGTTGTTTTCTGTGTGACAGTTCTTCATTGCTATGCAGTCTACAGTCATTTGGGTATATTACGCAATTTGCAGATGGTTTCCATTAACCAAAAGTGTAGAGATTTAAACATTTTTCATTTTTATGTGACTACTGCAGTTGTAGAAAGTGATGTAAACCTTATTTAGCCTAGTTACTTTTGCCAATGAGATTGTGTTTTTCTGTCACTGTTTTGTCTGTAAACAAACTGAAATTTTTAAAGCAGCAGTTTTAAACTTTTTCATGCCACAGGGACCTCAAGTTGTCCTAACCAGATGTGGGACCCCCAGGGCCGAAGAAATCAAACACTGAAATTTACACATACAACAGTTAAATCAGTGAATGTGGACTACTACATAAATCCAGTTTTACACATGATTATGAAAATATTAATGCCTTTGTGGAAGTTTCGGACAAATACTCGAGCAGAACACGAGGTGCGAGAAAAAGAATCAGCCACATTACGACAGGCTCTCACCACTATTACTAAACTGAAGTCCTTCTCAGCTCGCGTTAGACCAAAGGGAGATGCAGAAGACTCGTCAAATTATAGCGATACGCTCAAGTAAGTAGGATGATAAGGGTGAATTTTGTCGTCGAAAGAATCCTGGTCAGGCGACGAAATGGAATGACTATCGTAAAGTGACGAATGGGTGAGAACACAACACTTCAAGATACAGGCCGCCCGCGGTCCCGCTAGGTTGACCAACTCCGGCATGTTACCGCTATACCACTCCTGCTAACCTCTGGCGTCAAGAAACTGTCAGGTGCCATGGAAGAGCGACAACGACCCTCGCTGCTTACTTCACGACGACGACAGAACCCACTGCGAGAAAAACAAATTAATATGCATTAAGTGTATATGTGTTAGGTCGTGTAGTGAGGAAATCCACGACTGCGTCTTTAGGAAATCACGCTATGAAGTAATTGCTGACAGCGTGCGTGACAAACACAGTCGGCGTTACTAGAGATTTCACTGTCCGATTGCCTTCAAGCTTATACCAACATTTACTGTAGTCGCAGATTCGTCTATATGGCTTTTATTAGTAATAAATATACCGCGCTTCGGTATTTAATCGTCGTGCATTGGAGATGCAACTGTTGCAGAGAGTTTTTATGATAGAATTAAATTTATGTTACAGAAATTTGCATATTTGTCTGATAATCATGCGTCGTTGTTTACACGTGTTACGTACACACGTTAAGCGTCATCATATGTGTCATTGTGTTGTGCTGATATATAGTCTGGACAAAGAGTTGTGTTTGGTTATGGTTTGTCGTAGTAGTAACTTCTGTCAAGAAGGTTATATTGTCGCCTTCGTTTGTCTGTTTGTTTGTTACCGAGGAGTAGCGGTTCATGTAGAGCAATTGGTCCGGCATTTGTCTGTCTGTTTGTGTGTCCAAACAAAATCGTTTGAACGAAATGGCCTTTCTTCTAGGTATCTGGCGTGTTGGTTCACCTTGACACTGTCTAGTTCAAGTTCAAACCTTCAGACGTGAAGGTCAGAGTCAGGTCAAAGTTCACGGTCACAGGAGGTAAATGTCGCTAAAGTGGTCGGTGCAACCACGAGTGGCGGTTTTTTCTATTCGGTTAGTTTGTCTTTCGGTAGGATTACTCAAAACGTTATGGATGATTTTTCGTGCAATTTTTAGAAGAAATGGGCATTGGATAAGAAACGATCTGAACCCACATTCTCGTCCATAAATTCCTTTTCATTCATAGTAGATATGCCATTACAAATCTGTGTCCCGTTGCATTCTCTTAATTCGTTTTTTTGTACTAAACTAAACATACCAGCTTCTCTGATAAACCAGACGCCTTAGGTATTACAGGTAATGAAAAAGCAGATAAAGCTGCTAAATCTGCTTTAAACTAACCAATCCTTCGAATTCCTATTGCATATACAGATCTCAAACGTATTATCAACAAATATTTCTATAACAAGTGGCAGCAAACGTGGAACTCACAAACACAAAATAAACTCTATCAAATTTATCCAACTATACCTTCTTACTCCACTCTATCTAGTTCATCTTTACGAAAAGACCAAATCATATACAACCGATTACGCATTGGACATACTCGTTTAGCACATTCTTATCTTATTGAACACACAGATCCTTCAAAATGTACAAACTAATCAGCTTCTCTCTGTCAAACATACTAACAGAATGTACTTCATATGATCAAACACGACATCAATACTGTTCCTTTACTGACATTAAAAACATCTTCAATCTTACACCCAGTCAAAATATACGAAATTTTATTTTAAAAATCAACTTATATGATCAACTATAATTTTTAAACAGAAACCTTACACAAGTTATACTTTTTAAATAATATAATCTACCTAATTTCATTTCACTTATTTATTTAAATCTGCTATTATTGCTATATATTTTTTTTCCAATTATTTTTCCTCAAGAATTAATACTCATTAAATGTTAATATTTCTAATATAATTTTACCTTAAAGGCGCGATATGACCTACATTTTGTTGAAAGCGCCGTTAAACTCCAATCAACCAACCAACCAGACGTTTATAATACAAGAATGCATTCATCGCCTTGCAAACCCCCGTAAGGGGTGCACAAGTATTGTGATTAGTATCGGCCACGAAGTGGGCGGTGCGATTGCACACCGCGGGCGAAGTCTGATATCTACGATTGCCTTATGTTGATGTTGAAAGCCTGCGCATTGTTATTTAACAAATGCTAATGTTATTATACATAACTATTACCTACAGGAAAGGCCATTCATCATCAATGACAGAATTGCTTATTTGTTAACATTTTTGTAAATTACTATTTGGCCTAAATATTTTTTATTAAGACCAACGTTTGGTAGCTTTTACGCTACCATGGCTGAGCTGAATGTAGTTTGTTTTCTTCTACTAGCGTGACTTTTGTGTTACGTGAACTATGAACTTTTGAGAAAAAAAATCACCCGTGTTGTTTTGTCTTTTCGTGAATTTAGTTAGGCTAGTTATCAGCCGGTCATAGTCAGTGATGGGCAAAATCGCGATTCGGACTTAAATCGTTATATGAACACATTTTGGCGATTCGATTTGAAGTATAAAGATCCTATGTAAATAGAATATAGTGCATAAATTATCGCTATGTCGATTTCTCTTGAAAAGTTATTTCCACATTGGTTTTCATGAAAGATTTTAATTTGATTTGAGATTTGACTTAAAGGTTTGAATACTTTTCGGTGAGATCTGATTTGAGATTTGCTCATCACTGGTCACAGTTCATAGGCTAATAGTGTATGTGACAACCGTCAGCACGGTAGTGAACACCTATGGACACGTTAATATCGTCTTCACGTTGACGGATCTGTCACTGTCAACTCAAAAGGTTCCGCAGTAGTGCGTACAATGTTTAAACGAAGCGAAAATTTTTAAATAGCTGTGTACGACAGGCACGGTAGGCACCTTTTCTATACACCATCTGGGTATGATACTGCACCTATAAGCTCTTCTGCGCTTTAACTGACGTTGTAAAATAACAAAATTCATAGTCCAAGGTCCGATCTGTGCTTCCTTGCACCATAATTCACTGTTTCGTAAATTTCTTAACTTGCCAGCAGCGGTGGCTTCTTCCAAGATACAGTTGCATGCTTCCACAACGTTGCAGAAGTGACGAACGTCATGTACCCACAGCCAAGTACGTTTACGCGTGGACTTTCAAATACCCTTCGTTTGATGGTACTTCAGGAAAATTGTGACCATATCCACGTTGCTTTCCCTTGTCGTTCGTAGAAGCTGCTTAATAAAGTCAGAAAGTCTACTTTGGTTCTGCATGACTCTGTGCTTATAGCACAGCATTGCAGCCGCCAGGAACAACAAGCTTAGCAGTTGCAGAGGGACTGCGCGACGGCCCGTGCCATTTGAAAATCTTTGGAACTTAACTATAATCGCAGTCTTTGAAGCTGTCGTCCGTCATACGACATCGTCGATCAAGTGCTACGGAACTGTAGAGATATTTCATTTCAACAGGTTCGCAATAGGTTATATACTTAATGTCATCGTAAATGGCGCTATTCGATAGACTGTAAATCCTTCCTATTAGTAATGCATGTTGGCAAATTCAGAAGCGGTGAAAACTTTGAGAAGGGGCGGTGGGAATAGTTAACCCGGTGCAACATACAACTTCATTTATATGTAAACACAAGACATAAAATAATGAATTGGCAAACGACATTGACCCTTGGACCACCGTACATTTCCGCACCTTCGAACCGATGCCTGAGATGCGTAGCACAGCACAGCATATTACTCAAATTGGGTTTTGTTCAGTTGGGTGTTTTCTTATCGGGCTTAACATTTGTCAACATATGTCATAGCGCCTATTTAACTACCTCGTTAATCATGACCCAGTCGGAATTTCGCCAAGACTTTGGTTTGCAAAAACTATAATGATCGGACTGCCAGATAATGCAGACTTTCAGACTTTCGTGTCTGGGTGTTTCCCTCTCCACAAGATGCTAATGAAGCGCCGCTTGAGATTTTTTTCGGTCACGTTGCGCACAGTGCTGCTAATAAAACTAGAAAAAGCCAGCACTCACACGAGTGCAAAGACCCACACCAGCGTTTTTGTGACTCGTGACTTTGACTTTGACCTTATAACCCCAAAATAGATGGGTTCAGGACTCATCGTGAAACATTTCTACGTCAAGTTAGGTGGTCCTAGTTGCATCGTTTTTGAGATATCGGGCGGAAAAACAGACAGACACACAGATAAACGGAAGTCAAAAGCTTTACCCCCGCCACTGCCGTTAACGTGGGTAGTTACCACTGTGCAATGGTTGCTTTGATCCGCAAACTCCATATGGAAACGTGGCTTAGAGCCACTGAGTTTGATTTGAGACCATAGAAAGAAGGCATCCCCTCGAGGAAACTGGCGATCGACTGTGGTGGACACGTCGACGCTCAAGAAGATTATGCCATGAGGAGAGACCAATGGTTCGATACACCATTTTAAATTGGCTCATAAGAATACGCACATGCAGCCAGACAGACAGAATTACGGTACCGGTAGCACATACTCATAGCTTTGGAATAGCGACGCGCAGTACAACTCCAACAACAAGCTCAGGTGTCGCAGAGGGAACGCGCGGCGCGCTGTGCGTTGTTGTCAGTTGAAATCTTGTCCACTGCTGTACAACTGTATGAAACATCGCATTTGAAAAAGGCGAGTGACCTTCAAGTTCAAGGTCATCGGACACGGTACGATTCGTTAGGTCACTCGTACATCACTTCCTATTAGTGATTTGCAGTAACAACGTCTCAGTCTTCCAATAGTACAGTGTATGTGACCGCCGGTGACCTTGAAAAGTCGTGGCGAGTCGTTGTTGAAAGTCGCAAATTTTTCCTACCTCACGTGTATTTGGCACCACTGTTGGGGGCGACTCATTGGAATTTTATCATGATCTTTGGCGTAAGAAAACTGGAGTCCCTATAGGCTATCGCGTGGCGTTATTTGTTTTATGACATCTTTAGCGGTTTTGATTGAACACCGGCTTGTGAATTGTGATGGACAGAAAGACAGACGTACGGGCACGCAAGTCGCCTGATAGCTTCTATTTTTAGAACACTGGCAAGTGGCCTGACTACCGATCAGCTGTTTATGTCGTCATTCGTCACGCTTGAGTAACGCTCCACAGTGAACTGCTACACCTACTGATTTCTTGCACATTAGTTATATTCAATTATTGCATTACATTCATCTTCATCAACCATGAAGCGAGGTCATTCAACCG
>Ga0209780_1000420_pt1 | contig 22192 bp, 12 predicted proteins | sample WorMetexBAHAMAS2_FD_187384 | JGI IMG/M metagenome (GOLD analysis project Ga0209780, IMG submission 187384) | Marine gutless worms symbiont microbial communities from Max Planck institute for Marine Microbiology, Germany - Inanidrilus exumae... | ecosystem: Host-associated > Annelida > Digestive...
TTCTGTTACTTATAACTTTTCACAAGCATCTTGTCACTCAGTAGCAGATTGAAGGAACTTTTTAAGGGCGCTTGAATCCTTTCAGATCTGGCTTAATTAATGCACATATTTTGACGTCAGTGGTCAAGGGCACTTGACACCTTTCACCACAAGATAACTTCATTAAACTAAAAACTTAACTTCTAAGTGACATTCAGCATTTTTTGTCGAAATACTCATTTTGGTTTACTTCTTTGTTACTAAATTGTTGGTCATATCATTTGGGCCCCGGCCATTTATGAAATTTGATGTTTTCTGTTGTTGACATGCTACTGTAAAAAGATGCATTTATTATTGTTGTTGAACATGGTTGTGTCTTCATCTAAATGATTAGTTGTAAGAGCACTGATAATTTTCTCTCGTTATGTTGTGACTGGTGTCTGTTAAAGTAGGCTGAGCCAACCCATTTGGAATCCTAGCCAAGGGATCTACAGGTTGGATGACCTCTCCTTTCAGTGTCTGGTCCACTTTTTGAGTCAAAGGCCCACATTTTGCTGATGAGGGCATGACAATTAAACAAGTTAGTCACGTTTATAGGCCTAAATGTTGCATTTTAATTGGGCTTTCATGGCCTACCTTTTAGCAAAGGAAAAAATTGAAGAAAATGACCCCTGTCTTCGCCATGTTGGCTACAGACCTGCAGTTGCATTTCATACTTATTCTGTGTCATTCTTTTATAAAGTCTTGGTTATAATGGACAGAAAAACTGGTGATAATTATGCATTGTACCATAGCGTGGCTGCCTTGCTGTCGATTGTTTTTTGATATCAGAAGTCAGGGTGAGACAAATGGAGAATACTTATTATGTTATCGACTTTCTGTGTGTTGTATGGTCTTTTTCAGTGTTTTATCTACACCCCAAGGGGTGTTGCTCCCTCGTGCCAATTGATACTCTCTGAACAAAGACTGTCTGCACCCCGCTACAGGGTTCGCTGCTTCAGAAGTTTATTTTTTAAAATAAAAATGCACTCAAGTTAGAGATTTTGTATTTAAAATTTGAAATTTTTTTGGTTAATTTGTGTGTGGTGCAAGCTTTTGCTCGGTGCCAGGATTCAGACCACCACACCCCCAGCTCTGGTCATACACCCCCACCTCCTGAATTCTGGATTTTTATATTGCGTACTACTGTATGAAGGTCATAATGTTATCGGGTGTTGGCGCAACAATGGCGACGGATCCCACTCATTTGTTTTCTTTGCTGTCCATATGAAACCCGCAGAATTTTTCTCAGCCTTTTTAGCACAAAGGCATCAAGATGTGTTTCTTATACAATACAATACAATGCAATTAAAAACTTGTAACGCGCCATATGTAACTAGAATATTATTCGTAGGCGCGGGGATGACACGTGACTAGGTAGCATAGGCAGTGTTGAAAAGATGAGTCTTAAGTTTACGTTTAAAAACATTAACAGAGTTGCAAGCTCGGATGTCATACAGCAGATCATTCCAATTTATAGCAGCAGAGTGTTTGAAACAACGCGATGATGAAACGGTTTACATGTAGCCGACAGACAGCAGGTGTTGAGAGGATGAGCGCAGATTACGACTGGGATTATGAGTAGTTAAAAGATCGCGTAAGTACATAGGATTGTTGTGTTGCAAAACGTTGAAAGTTATTAAAGCCAGTTTGTACAGGGCCCGCTGTTTGACAGGCAGCCAGTGAAGTTGAATCAGCACGGGAGTGATGTGTTCAAATTTGCCAGCGTGCAGGACAACTTATGCTAATGTATTCTGTACACGCTGCAATTTCTTGAAGTTGCAGTCAGTCATAGCAATGAACAGTGAATTGCAGTAATCGAGCCGAGAGTTGACTATGCTGCAGGCAACGATTCTAGCAACGTCGTCAGGAAGAGACTGGCGCACGTGGCGCAACGCGTGAATGTGGAAGTAGCAGGCTTTACACACGTTAGCCACGTGTTGGAAGCCGGTCTAATGTGACGCCGAGAGTTTTGATTGTGGGTGAAGGTTGAATGGCGGCGTCGGAGACCTGAAGCAATGATATGTTGTCGACTTGCTCACGTCCTCTACCAGCTGTGAACTGAATCACCTCAGATTTGCTTGGATTCAGCTGCAGACCATTGTGCAGTAACCACTGATGTACAGCGGCCGTGCATTTTTCAAGCGTATCAATATTCGCCTTGAGATCAGCCTTCGAAGCCGCAATGTACATCTGGGTGTCATCAGCATATTGGTGATGCCACACGCCAAATTGAGCCAATCACACATGACAGAGGGGCCACGTGTAGATTGAAGCACAGAGGTCCGAGGGCTGATCCCCTGTGTCACATCAGACATCGGTCATAAACCTGGAATCTGTCATTTTTTGCTTGCCAGCAGTCATGTTTGCTTTGCTTGCTCGTGAATCCCATAGTTAACATTTCGTTATTTTTTTGTTTGAATAGTGGCATTACATTGTTTTGTAGGTCAAGCTGTTATACTGTTTGTAATTTGTTGTTCTTGTAGTTTTCTATTAAAGCAAATTGAGCATATGGCAACAACCATAGTTCCAATTTCTTCATCTGTGGCTTCTACTGCACAACTTACCCTGTCATCCAAATTCGGTAGATAGTGTTTCTGATGATTATTAAACAAATTGTTGTTATTTGTGTTTGGTTTATACAGCATTGTACATACAGGTTAACAATTAACTATGTCTTCATTATTTTGTGATTTGATAAATATCATGATTGTAGACAGCTGTGCTAATTACTCTATTAGTATTGAGTACTGAGTAGAATTGATCGTGGCTGTAAAAGCATTCTGAAAATTTTTATAAACATTTGTAAACATGTTTTTCGTTAAAATAATAAGAAAAACTATATTGTTAATATTGAAAAATATTTTATGGTTTGCTCACTTTTTTGTGCAAACTTTGATAGTGTTAGTAGTTTGTATTCTACACTGTCCACAAATATGTCAATACATGTTACAGTTCTGACAACTGATAACTGTTTGGTTTTCGTTATACTGCATACTAGTCTTATTTACTTTTTTTATGTCAAGGTTTGCTTGCTACAGAAAAGAGTTTTTATTTCACCAGATTAACTGCAGAATCACGTGAATCTATGTGAATATTCGTCATATGAGTAATGTCTATGGGTTATGTTAGAAGTAATCGAACACTGCCATATACATGTGAAACCATCTACGTTCATCATATAAAAATGGAATAGTAAGCTGTAATGTAACAATAAGTAAAACTCTTTGAACCCGCATTTAATTTTAATTTTTTTGTTTGATTAATGTTTGTCATTTTTCCCAACGTTATTAGCAATAATGTTAAAACAAGTTTGCTGTTTTGTAAATAAAACCATAAAGTTTGTTGTCTGTGATAAATATGTTTTAATGTATTGCAGCACTGTTGTGATTTTGAGTTGCACAAGAATATGACTAATATATAGGTTGTTCCATTCCTGTATGGTAAATTAGAGTGAGACTGATTAAGGAAATGTCTTCTTCATTTATTTGATAATTTTTGTTTTTGTTTGTTTCCATCAGGCCATACTACAACGTCTTATGGATATAACGATTCTGCCAGCTATGAGATTGAAAACTCTACGTCACCGACAATGTACATGTCGGCTATTTTTCTGCAGACAGCTGCTGCTCAGGGAATTGCTGGCGCATTTGCATTAGTCTCAGTACTGTTGACATCTTATCATGTGAGTATATTTGTGGTAACCAGCAATATTTAACAATGCTTAGACACTGTTGATTTGATAATAGGAAGGTATCCAGCCTGTAAAACTTTCCAGATATTCCCAGAGGTCCTGTTTTTGGAGGATTCGGCCCAACTGGAGTAACTGAAAAAGAAGGCTAATTAAACAAAAATTAAATTAATAGTAGTAAATTAGACTTACAGATATGTGTTGTAAAATTAATGACACAGTTAATCGTTTAAACAGACTTAGTGATTAAAAATGTAATTGTTAAAATTTTATTTATCACGTGTCACTGGTCTTTGGTGGCAACTTTAAATGCTGTATACAAGGCAGTAATTGACGCTAATCAGAGAAATCAGACTTTAGAAAAGCAGAAAATGCGAGAAATCAGGAAATGCAAGGCTGTCTTCTCCAGCCTTCAGCAGCAGAAAAGACTGAAGCTAGAGGAATTGAAGTGATAGGCACAAGAACAAGATAGGCAGATAGTAGATCTGAAGTCCTTGACATGATTGCTACTGAACTAGACTGGCACTGACGGAACAAGATCACTGACAAGATTTAATGGTACTATAGCAGGTAGAAGTGCAGTTGCTGTACGTTTTAAGCTTCTTAAGCTTCTATCCGACTGCCTGTCCACTTTGCACAACTGGTTTAGTCACAACAATCTGTCCTTCAGCAGTAAATCCGAATCTATTGTGATTGGCACCCATCATCGCTTATGCATCATCCCTGCTATGGCATCACCCACAATAGCTGGCATTCCTGTACCATTGTCAGAGACCATCACCATGCTTGGAGTTACATTGAAATGATTGGACCAAAATTTAACCTTAAATAGTCACGTCTTCTCATTATCCATTAGTATTCTTTTTACAGCCGTGTGGTTTGTCACATAAGGCCTGCCTTGATGGAGCCTACGGCTGCAACTTTGGGTACATCTTTGGTACAGTCCAGGCTGGAATATGCCAATTCCATCATCATTATGTATGGAATGTCAGGATCTAATATGCACAAACTACAGTCTGTCCAGAATTCCCGTACTTATGTGGCCCTGCCTTCTCTCTGCCATCTTTCACCTACTGAGAGACTTAGTTACCTCCACTGGCGACCAGTTAATTACTGAATACAGTTCAAAATTGCTACACTTACCTATATGACCTTAGGAACCTGTCAGCTGTTTTGTCTCTACAATCTGCTCCAGCCTCCAAGCATACCAGTTATCACGAGCTGTCCGCTCTTCAAGCCAGCAACTTCTCTAATTACCATACACATCAATTGATTTCGGTCGGCGTTCCTTCAGCTACATGGAATTGCATACCTACCTCCCATCTCTGGACAGTTTTAAGCATCAACTAAAATCCCATCTCATGTCCCAGCTCTATCCCATCAGACCACCTGGCGACTGCCCGCACCTCTGATTCAAGCATGCTTGACTTTGTGCATGTTATAAATTTGCATATTATTACTATTATTATTACCACCCACACCGAAGGAGGTTATGTTTTTGCCGACGTCGGTATATATATAGTTATGTAGGTATATATGTTTGTGAACAATTTCCTGGCGCCAGTTCAAGTCCTATTGTCACCAAACTTGGTCAGTTATCGACATGCAGACCCACGCTGGCAGCAGCAGTACACGGCCATAGCAGCACGTGTCACTGGCAACCGTGCGACCGTGACGGTTTTCGTAACCGTGTGACCTTGTCCTTTCACCTTTTGACCACTGGGTCAATGCATGCCGAGCGACTACCATAGAGTATATGTGTACCGAGTTTGTTTGGTGTTGATAGCTCAAGTCGTTTGCGTTTTAGAGTGCAAACAAACAGACAGATGCGACTGAACGCCTTGGCACAGGGGACAAGGTGATTAGATTTGGGAAGGTCAATCAGAGTTCAAGATCGGTGGGGGAGGTATATGTGCTGTACTGAACACCCTTCTAGTTATTATTATTGTTAATGTGAACTTTTGTAGAATGACTACTGACAGTATGTGCATGGTACATGTGAAACGGGTAAAAATGAAACGTTTCCAGTTGGAGATGTGTAATTGCAGCATAAAAAGGAGTGTCATGAAGTGTTGGGGAATTTTATGTTGCTTGGAGAGTGATGCTCCTGTTTATTATCTACTTATATTATGCATGACTCAGCTTGATGTTCATATGACATCATATGTAAAGCATTTAATCAGTGAAATATTTAACAGTAGTTTGAAATATTATATACTTGCGTACTGCCACATTCATTTCACTCAAGTTTGACAAAACTGGCTTTTTTGCCACGTTTTAGTATTATGATCTGATCAGAAACTAGTAAGGGATTACTTTTTTATTGAACTGCCTTGTACTTAAGTGCTTGTTCAAATAATTGGGAATATTGCAATGTTTGTAGTCAATTTGGGTTCTGTTGCAGGTGTTTTGCCATTTGCATTACTACAACTGCAGTAATGAACAGCGATGGATAGTTCGAATCCTATTTATTGTGCCAATTTATGCAGTGAATTCTTGGCTGAGCCTTATGCTCTTCAGCAGTGAAAATCTTTATGTGTATTTTAATACCGTTCGAGACTGCTATGAAGGTAACTAATTGCTGCATTTATGTGCACTAACTGTTGAATATATTGATAATTTTATATTTATAAGTATATGTTGTCTTACTTTGTCATGTGGTCTGCAGTTGTATTAGTTCAGCTCAGTCTTGTAGCCTGAGCTAAGCCCATACTATATAAAATGTCCATTTGAAAACATTTTTATCAGTTAAAAGTGACATGTGATTTGTTGTTGATAGCATTTGTGATCTACAGCTTTCTTAGTCTGTGTTACGAATATCTTGGTGGTGAAAGTACAATTATGACCGAAATCCTTGGAAAACCAATTATGTAAGTACCATTTGCATTAAACTGCTTTGTTGTTTGAGTGCATGGGTAATTGAATATATATAAATACATATAGGATGGCACAAATAACCTGTGCCCATTGGCCGCTGAGAATGATAAAAGATACAACTATACTGTCGTCTGTAACTTTGCAGTGCTGACCAATCTTTAGGCTGCATCACATGCACGCAGACTATAGATACGGTGTACTGCTACAGATGTCGCATGTAGCGTGGTCTGTGTGTCTGTCTGTGTGTGTTGGGCATATGGATGAGCTGTGCAGAAACGACTGAATTGATTGAGATGCTGTTTGGGGGCTGACTCATGTGGGTCCAGAAAAACTGTATTGGAGTGGGGGGCCAGATCCCTGTGCAGGAAGGGGCACTTTAGAGCAGGACATGTGCCGGCCCATGGTAACACACATATATGTGTCAAATGTGCCTGGCCAATGCATGCAGCAGGCGCATGCCTTTGCTGCTGCGAGGGGTGACAAGACGATTTTATTGCTGCTGTTCGTACCTCAGTGGTGGATTGTGTTGTCCAGCCTTTGTGCTGTGTCTTTGCCGCAGTAGGCAAGATGGTGATGCAGCCTACCTCCAAAATACTTTGGCCGCTTGTCAAAATTTGTCATAAAGCCATCACTAACGATCATACTGCTTCTTAGAATTTGTCTGTACACTATTGTGTAAAATATTTGGTATCTTTTTGACTCACGGTGGACAGTGTATAACAATGTAAAATATGCACAGAGTCAATTTGGTCAGTGATTAATATTAATATTAATGCTGTTAATATGACAGCTACTAACAAGATTATTAATGAAGGATAGCAATGTTGTTTTTTGTATAATATGAAGTGTCAGTTTTACGTCATGGTGCCGTTTGTTTAACAACAGATTAATTTATTAGTTGTGTTTTTGTTACCTACATACAGCACAGTGTATAATGCAGCCTTTTAATAAATTTATTTCTGCAGCATTAAGCATTATTTCAGAAGCAGGGAAGACTTGCCTCAGTATTTTTGTTTGCTGTTAAATATCATGCAGAAATTCATATGATTTTACTTTCAGCAAGATCATGGTTATAAATAAGTTAGTTTGTGAAAATGTGCAGCTGCATTTCTTCTTTCCACAACCAACACGTGGCACATTAATTGCTGCACATTATTATTATCATTATTAAAATGATGCAAGAGAGAGGTATGACTTACTTCAGGCCTCTGATAGTAAGTCATTGTTAGCCACGCCAGCTGTATAGCCGACGGTGTGGATAGGGCATTCAGTCGCATCTGTCTGTCTGTCCGCACTCTAAAACGAAAACGGCTTGTGCAATCAACACCAAACTTGGTACACATATACTGTATAGTAGTCGCTCAGCATGCATTGACCTAGTGGTCAAAAGGTGAAAGGTCAAGGTCACACGGTTATGAAAACCATCACGGTTGCATGGTTGCTAGTGACGCGTGCTGCTACGGCCGTGTGCTGCTACCGCCGGCGTGGGTCTGCATGTCGATATGACTGCCTATGTTTTCTAGTGGTTGTTGTGTTGCAGACACTGAACAGTGTCACGTGTCAATCATGTTGTTGCCACCAGTTGTCTCTGTGAATTTTAACTCTTGACGTATTTCTGTAAGGTCATACCGGTTACTTACGATGTACCACTACCACCGGTCTGGCATGGGCCAGGCCTACTATTTTGCTAATCATAACGGGCCAGGCCCAATATTTGACGGGCCGGGCTCGAAGTTTCGGCCTACCAGTACAGTGGATGTGCTAATTTACGCTATTACTTTATGGGAACAGACCTATACCGGTAATTGCAAATAATAAAACCATCAATCATCAATCAGATCATTCTACAATCTACATTATATTTTGTGATTGTACTATAAATGTTGCATGCAGTGGCATCCCTCCCTATTGCTCTGCAGTGCACTTCCCTAGCTGACATTTTCTTTGATGCATATTGCATAGGCACCTATTGGTAATGGAATTGTGGGCCGGGCCTCGTCTAAGGCCAGCCTAAAATGGTCTGGGCCTGAACATTGTTTAGAGCAAATACGCCGAGCCTGGCCTGATGGCCAATGGGCCGGTCTGGGCCTAAGAATTTTGGCCCTTGCAGACCTCTGACCCCTTCCCGTCCCTTAAAGGCATGTTGGTAGATGAAGAAAGAATTAGGCTGGTGGATGATTTTACTTGGTTTGGGTCAATGCTTTGAGTTTTTTATTGCTTCAACAGTTTTGGTTAGATGACAAAAGGTATCTGGCCTGGAAAAACTATGCCACTTGTCCCTAAAGGTTCTATGTCAAGGGTTCTTTTCCAGAACAGGTGGATGAAGATAAGCGATGGGGAAACTGGCTAACCTGGTTTCACCTGGCAACAGACATTAAAGTGGAAGTACTGGTTGTTGGAATAGGGCAAGATGGTTATACTGCACCTGCTGCTTTGATGGAAAAGTGTATACAATTGGATTTTTACGCTTCTGCAAACAGGTAATATGAGTCTTACTTAATTAGCACCAACACAGTTTGTAGGACCATGCATACAAATGATTATGCCAAGAGCATAGCTTATTGTATTTTAAACAACTGTTTTCTTTATATTTAGTCATTGTTCACTTTTTGCAGTTTAAGACAAGATATAGAGCCATAATGTCACTTGAGGATATACTACTTGGTGACTATAATCGGGAAATTTTACATCTTGATTTTCTGCCGATGCTGTAGAGGTTACGTATAAACTTCATGGGCTTCATGACAAATGTGGTGGACTTATTGAGGTTACAAGCGATACTTTGGAAATGGTGCAAGATATAGACATGGTTGCTACAGATCACAAATAGGAAATGATAATGGCCTATCAAATAGCACTGTTTCCAATTACCTTTTGTGACCTTCAAGGTCATTTGCATATTTTGAGCTTTTTAAATGCAATTTCTAGTAGAGTTGTGCTCCAGTTGACTGTTACCGTTCCTACAGTTGAATGCAGCTAATTACATAATGTGATAGCAAAAATGATAGAATAAAGTGTTTCATTGCTGCTGCTATTGCAGCTGCTGTTATTAGGTCGACTCTTCGACAGAGTCGACCTAATAAAGCTTGTCTCAAATGTCCGTCCCTCCATCCACAAAAAGTTCTTCGATTTCAATGAAATTCGGTATGTAGGTAGAGGTCGATGAGTGATGCATGACATTATGCAGTAGGACCCGATCCAAGGTCAAGAGACCTTGAAAGTTGGAAATTCCGCCATTTTCAAAGGCTATCTCCTCCCCATTTATAATGGGGGCTGGCAAATGACCACGGATTGTTAAATTAGGGCACAATGCCTAAAGCTTTTTGGGGCCGGATTTTTGATTTTTGTCCCAGTTTTTGTGTCACGTGACTTTGAAGTTTGCAGTAAGTAGGAGTCGACCGTCACTCCCGTACAGGGCTAATTTATTATTAATATCATTGTTACTGTTAGTATTCTTGTGGATATTTAGTAGAAGAATGTGACTACTGATAGGCCCTGGTATATGTTAATATGCTTTGTGCATATATACTGACAGCAGAGAAGTGAATTTTTGTCTCTTTCCAGACGTATGCCCATTGCTCTCATTGTGTTTCATTCAAACCGGGAACAGCACCATGTTAGTTTGCAATAATCTCTGTAGGCTTCAGACTAGAACGTCTAGATTCCTGGCTCATTAAGTTCCAGTAGTACATTTTGGATTTCACTTTATTCCTGTCATTGACAGGTGTTAGAGACAGCAGCAGATTTTGATTTTGTTACCTTGAAATGTCCTTTAAATTGTCATTGGCTATGAAGTATGGTACGAGTTATGATGAAGTGCACTGCCCATGTAATTTTTGTTTTTGTTGGTGTACTTGTATAAGTATTGTAAAAATGAAATGTAAAGACCATTGCTGAACAAAAAAAACATATGCCTTCATGTTGGAAACTGAATTGCTTGTAGGCAACGCTACAATTCTGTGTCGTGAAACCAGTTGTCGGAGTCATAACACTAATTTTGCAGCCATTTGGCCTGCATACAGATGGCAATTTCTCGTATGTATTTGTTTGTTTTATGGTCTTTGTATTTTTCAATGCTGTAAAAGTAATGTAAGTTACATATGATGATGTGAGAAGTGTGATATTTTTACGTCATGTTTTCTTTATTTAAAGAATTTTAACACAAGTGTTAATGAAGTTTTGGGGTTGTATCTAATTCCAACAAATTTGTGTGAAACCCATTTAGTCTGATGCAGTAGTATACATGTTCATATTAGTTTCATACAGTAATCTACTGTTTGGTTTGATTGTTTATGTAGTAAATGACTAAGTGCTTATTTATTTGCATACAAGATTGTTATCTGAATGTGTAGTCCAATGAATGGCTACCTGTACATGGCTATCATCTACAATGTCAGCATCTCACTGGCTCTTTATGCACTGTTCATGTTTTACTGTGCCACAAAGGAGCTGCTGCAACCTTTTGATCCTGTACTCAAGTTTTTGACAGTTAAATCAGTGGTGTTTCTGTCCTATTGGCAAGGTTGGTAGACTGCAAACAAATGAAACACACATTAGTTTGTTTATGTGTACTGAAACTGTAGTTAATTTCAAACCACTTTTGTGTGTAGACTTTGGGACCTGGTTGTTGTAAGTAGCTGAACCAGGCTTCGGTTTACGTTGTTGCAGTTGCATAGTTATTGTTATTCAGGTGATTACTGACTATGGAACATTAGGCAATTATACACTGGATGACTTCTTGTCTGGGAAACCTGAGAACATTAGGGAACTTAACAGCTGTCACACAATTGACCAAAAAGTCATGGAAGTGTCAGAAAAATATCGTCAGAGAAAACTGCAATCTTTACATTTGGTGCTACACCAGTGTTTAGTAGACTGTTGCTGGCCACTACTGTTCACCTGTTTTGTGGATTTTGCTGCTTAGTAAATCATTGTGAATATTTTTTAGAACGTGGACCGACATTACTAGCTCACTGATTGCACTGACATGTGCATGACGTGGGTAATGCAGTGCGAGTAAGAGTACCGCAAAGTGTCAGGGAAAAGTCGGGGAATTTCACAATGCCCGGACAGTGATCAACCGATAAGCAAAGAAATGAGAGTAGACAAAAGCAGTAGCAAGACATGTGGATGTGTTAAATGGCATGAGAGGTCTCTCCCAAGAGAATGCACCAGTCCAAAACAAGTGCATTGGTCCTGCTTATTGTCAAGCCGAAATATGCACCATCTGCATCGCATACTGCCCCTGGTGAGTCACAGTGACTATGATGATGGGACCGACAGACAGACAGACGGATGGACGCCAGACTGTTACGTTATGCATTCCACTAGATGCAGCCAGCATAATAAGCGAAGAAAGGGAATCACAGAGGCAGCTGGCTAACCAAGGTTTACCTGATATAATGGCCATTAGAATGGTTTGCGTGATTGGTCAAATTGTTATAATTTGAATTATCTGTTTGTCATGTTTTGTTCGTGCAGTTTGTGAAACCTGATCGATGTCATTTTAGGTTTCCTGCTCGCAGTTCTTGAGAAACTCGGTGCTATTAATGCAGTTTATTCTGAAGATGGTGAGATAAAGATAGGAGTTGGTACGGTGTCTGCCGGTTACCAGAACTTCATCATTTGCATTGAAATGTTGTTTGCCGCAATTAGTCTGTGGTTTGCATTCCCATACAAGATATATGTGAATCCAGTACGCACAAAAGCTATGGATAAGGGTGTGTCAATGCAGAGCATTTCAAACAACCTTTGTGAGACGATAAATCCCAGAGACATTGTCAATGATGCGGTACATAACTTCAGTCCACAGTATCGACAATACATACAACAGGTTGCTGTTCTGTGCTATACCATGACATATTCTAATTTGACAATTGTATATTTATTTGCTCTTAATTTTTGTTGTTTTTTTTCTGTTGTTGTTGCTATTTAAAATATAACTATTTTGCTGTTGTGGAATTTGTGCTGTCCACGTATTGTTATCATTTTATTTTTTTGTTCTTGTTTTAATGCTTTCATTAATAGCCTGTTTGCACCACAGCAGAAGATTGATATGCTGTTACAGATATTGTGTCACATACACCAGCTTTAACACAAGCTAATCACTTAATTATATCACTTAAGTGGCTGGAGTCTTGTAGAGAGTGTTATTTGTGCATGTATCTACATTAGGGCTATTGAGTGATTAATTTTTTAAAATTAAATTGCACGATTAATTATTTTAATAGCGCGTTAATCGCAGTTTAAATGCACATTTCATTTGTGTTTTGTTACAACTTACAGATGTAGGGGGTAATGAATGATCAGATATGTGCGGATTCGGACGCAAGCTTATTGCACGTCCACGAACGGTCGCGAATGCAACCATATATGTGTAGCTGTGAACGTGGACAGCCGGACACTTGACGCATTCTTCTAAGATCATCAATTGCGCATAGTGCACGTGCTTAATGAACGTTGATTTTCATTTTTGATTTTGGAATAAACTAACCGTTCTATACGTCTAATTTGTATAACTCATAACATCACTCATTCCTTTCACATTGAAGTTGATTAGTTAGTCCATGACAGAACAGAGCATACTGCTGACTGCTGACATGGCTGCTGGTAATACTGGATACCGACCGTCCGCAGACGCTTGGCGTTGAAGAGCTGCAGTCAGACGCAGATGGACACGGATGTCTAAATATCCACGTCCGCACTGGCACCTCTCTGTGAATCACGTCGCAGCATATAAATTAAATGGCATTAACAGGAAATATCGTAGTATGAGTAAAATCCAATGAAATTTAGAGGAATGCTGCAACCGGAAAGTAAATGCTTGTTCATTAAAGGAGAAAAGTTTGATTATCTGGAGGTTTTTACTGAATCTTGTTACTGGTGTGATTAGTTCGTGTTAAAAATTTTAGTGACGTTAATTTTTTACTCGTGATTAATTTTTTAACGTATTGATTAATGCATTAATTCAACAGCTCTAATCTACATGTGAAATTATTTTATTATGTCTTCACTTCACGACTGTTGGTGAAGGCATTGTTTTCGGGCTGTTTGTCCGCTGTGTTTGTTCATCCAGACAGACCTTGTTACAGTCATATCTCATGAACGGCTTGAGCAGTCTTGATAAAACATACAGGGAATATACACTAGCCCGTAGTGATGAGGTGATCAGATTCTGGAGGTCAAAAGTGAAGGTCACAGCTGGCCATGGATGTCAAATCTTGTGCACACCATATCTCATGAACTACTTTAGCTATTTTGATGAAACTTTAGGTAATAACCAGTAAGGGTACTGATGACCTGATTGGATTTTGGAGGTCAAAGGTCGAGGTTTCAGCAGACCGTCGAGGTGTTGAAGGCATCCACATCAACGCTGCGTCTAAGTCCGTCTTTTAGTTTTACTTGTTGATCTCACTGATTTTTGTAACAAAAATGCAGCTTAGAAAAAGTAGTTATTTGTACTGTTCCACATGGGTGCAGTAGTGGTTTGGCCTTACCCGTGATGAGCACAGATATACACTGCTTACTGACGGATTGGATTGTTCAAAATGCACCAGTTTGACTACTGTAAGTTTTGTTGCTAGGTTAGTGGCACTGCGTCAAGTGAAGAGCTCAAGTCTCATCGCGAATTTCAAGATCGAAACAATGGTCGGCCGCTGGAAGTGACGTCGCGTAGTGACAATTACCAGCAGCAGACACTCGAGGTGGCGGTCGATGCTGAAGAGTTGCCCAGTACCGCTGCTGCAGCGAGCTCTGATATTCAGCCTGCAGTCATGCCTGGAATCAGGCAGAACCGATTCACAGAGAAAACAAATCTGCTTAACGTGTAACGCCAAGTTGTCTTAAATATGCTGGAGAATTTGTGCAGGTTGCCAATTTGGTTTTTAAATTATCATATGGTAAAACAACCATTAAAGTATATTTATGTGAATTCGTTTTGCTACATGATACATCTTGATTGCTGTAATATTTCTCTTGTATGCACAAATAATATGATGATTAATTTAAAATGTCTGCATTATTACCCACGCCGGCTGTGTAGCCACCAGCATGGGATAGGGCATTCCATTACGTTTGTTTGTCTGGGCTCTAAAAGGAAAACGGCTTGAGCTATCAGCACCAAAGTCGGTAGACGTATAGTCCATTGGAGGATCTCGGCACGCACTGACCCTGAGGTCAAAAAGTCAAATCCTGACCCTAATCTAAGGGTACAGTTAGCTCTAAAGGGAAAACGGCATCAGCTAGCAGCACCAAAGTCGGTAGACATACGTATAGTACATGGTAGGACCTTGGCATGCACTGACCATGACGTCAACAGGTCAAAGGTCAAATCCTAAGCCGCCTCAGGTTAGGGTTTTAACTTCTGCAATGGGATGGGCCGAGATGCGGATGCATGTCGTGCATGTCGACAACAACTGCACATTTTTCTACTTGCACAGTATTTGTATAAATGTAAAAAACTGTCGTTTTATAACAACGTAAGGCCCATAATTGACACATATAAAACAGCAAAAATTCTTTCTGTCACGTCAAGAGCCGTGGATATAACGCACAGTTCTTATTATATCCACAGCCTTTGACATGACAGACTGATATTTTGCTGTTTTATGTGTCAGTTATGGGCCTTACACGTTGTTAAAAAAAGGACAGTTTTTTACATTTATATTTGCAGTTTTTCTACTAAATTTATTTTAAAGTCTGAATGGTCAAGAAGGTCGAACTGCGTCACTGTGCTAAATTTCGTAAAAAATTGCTCAAACTGTGGCCGAGATATGGCGATTTTTCAAAATGACGGCTGCTGCCATCTTGGATTTTTAAAATTACAAATGTTTAATGGTCTGACGCGTCATGAGTGTCAAACTGTGTCAGTGTGCCAAATTTTGTGGCGATCGGCTAAGACATTGCCGAGATATCACAGTTTTTGGATTTTTCAAGATGGCCGCCATCAAGAAGGTCAAACTGCATCGCTGTGTCTAACTTCGTCGAAATCGCTCAAACCGCGGCTGAGATATGGCGATTTTTTTATTTTTCAAGATGGCGGCCGCCGCCATCTTGGATTTTAAATCACAAATTTTTAACGATCGGACGCATCAGGAGTGTCGAACTGTGTCACCGTGTCAAGTTTGTGGCGATCGGTCAAACCATTGCCGATTTTTTAAGGTGGCTGCCCCATCCTGGATTTTTGAAATTTCAAATTTTTAATGGTCGGACGCGTCATTAGTGTCAAAACTGCATCACCATGCCAAATTTCGTGGCGATTGGTCAAATCGTTACCTAGATATCTCAATTTTTGGATTTTCCAAGGTGGCGGCTGTCCACCATCTTGGATTTGTGATGGGCGTATTTAGACCACTCATGAAGTGTATTTGGTGGTCTTTATCGCTGTGTAAAATTTGGTTGGAATTGGAGTTGTAGTTTTGAAGATACGTGAGTTTCAATGTTATGCGAGTTTGGCTTGAAAATGCCTATTCATGCCCAGTTTTGGGTTTTTGGGGCACATTTTCCCGGAATGATGTCACTCGTCCTAACCCCAAAAAGGACCATCTTTGGCTGAACCACGTCTTTTGAGCCATAAAGAGCGAATATCGGTCGCACGGTTCGAGCTGGGCGTTGGTGCGAGAAAAAAGGACAGGACAGGAAAGTACAGGAAAATAGTCACAAAAGGGTTATATTTTATATATTTGTGGAAAAGCCCCCACTGAAGCGATATACATGAAAAATTGTTTAGTAGGTGATGCTCTCGATGTAATCACGTGTGCCAAGTTTCAAGATGAAATTTTCAGGGGTTATGATTTTGCAGGGAGTCGAATGTTCCATTTTCCTATTGATTTTTGAATGGACCTTACAACAGTGCATCACTAATACGCTGCCTGTGATCAACTGGCAACAAGTGCAATCAAAACTTACATTCGCCCGGCGTGGGTATGCATGTCAATACGACAGCACATTTCTTTAGTTTAATTCTAGTTTAATACATTTTTCTTGGATTATGTTTTTAAACTTTACTGTTGTAATTTATTTTGTTAGTGATTTTACTGTAATCATTCCATCACGTGTGGTAAATTCTTTTATTACCTCAAAGAGTTACAGTGTACTTTGCATTAGATTTATGTACTGAGAGGTCAAATTTTTGCATTGATCAAGGTGAAGTTTAGCATAGACAAATATACCATAGGTTGGCTCATGCATGCCATATTTCACCTCGATCGGTTCGGGGATGGAAAATGGGACCTCTTTCTTTTTCTTTCTTTCATGCGGGCAGAGGTCCAGCCTACTTCTGGACCTCAGCGCTGAGACCGTGGAACGGTTTTATGCGCTAGATATGGGACCCCCGAAAATATACATTTTATGAATTTTGGGAATGTAGTCGCCCCATAGGGGTATATTTCTTGTGAAATTCTTCGAAATTTCCAACGTTTGTATGATATACATGATGCTTTTCGATGTTCTTAATTGATTATTTTCACAGTATTATTTTTGCAGTTTTAGACGTGTGATTTGGCTTCTAGCACCATGTTTTAAACTTGCTAACTTTTTATATTTATTAAACTTGGTTTATTGGTGACTGAGTTATTCCAAAAATACAACGGGTTTTTTGAAACACGATGTATTAATTTAGGATGACCTCTTTTGACACACTTTGTAATTTCCCTCATGTTTCATTCTCTATGTGCGTCACTCCTCTCATGCATATTGTCACTGCTACCAATTCACCGTGTGCTGTGCTTCTTTGGCTGGAACACCTTTAAATGGCTGATACAAGGCATCCTGAAGTAGTCTACTAAACATCCTGCCGGATTTGCAATGACACGGCGTTTCTTATGATTTATTTATTTCACATCCTCGCTGAACACAGTAGTGCACAGTTGAGAATTCCATTCCCTTTCTGCAATTTCCATGGAAGGAATTTTTCCAGAAAGGGGCATGATCTAGGGTACATGGCGAGCGCGGGTCGCAAGCCTATAATAGGGGTCTGGAAGCAGAGCCCCCAGCAGGGTCCCGGGACAGAGCGCCTGGTCAGGGGGCAAAGCCACCTGAAGCTGAAAGCTTCGAAGCATTTCTACACCTGAAGGAAGGCCCAAAACTTTGCTGTCAATATTGAATACGGCAAGACTGTCTAAATATGGCATTGGCAGCCAGTAAAGAGATGCAGCCGTCATCAATTGGCCCACACGGGTCCATCCTTTTTGCTTTTCCACGTCTTTTTCTTATGATGTAGCCTCCAGAGGGGGCAAGTGCCCCCTTGCTCATGGGCGCCCGTTACGGCCTTATGCAGAACATATCACTTTCCTTGTCACCTGTTGGATGTAGATTGTGTGTTTCATGTTGTCCATGCAATTATGCAAGTAGTAGAATACTTTTTACCACAGTTGAAAGAGTTAATTTATAGCTGTAACTCTGGACACTTACAACTTTGCTTAACTTTAAACACTCAAGATATTAGTGAATATGCATGAAGCTGAGTTGTGGTAAGACAACTGTGCATCTTAACGTAAAATGCAAAGAAAATTACTGCATTGAATATTCATAGATGTTGGCGACTGTTTGTAGTTCTTGCACATTTTATTTATCAGTCTTATGTGATAAACACCACGTAGATTATTGCAGCAATCAATGTATATTTGGAGTTATTTTTCTCCATCGTTATCACTTTCATTATTAGAAGGTTGTTGCACAGTTTTTATCACTAACACAAAGTAAGCAATGGCACAACTTGTATTGCTATTTATTACCCACGTTGACAGCAGTCTCGGGGTACCTCTGTTTGTCTTTGTGTCTGTTTTTCCACATTCCGTATTATATCTAAATAAACAATACGACTAGGATACCCAACCGTGACATAGAAATGTTCCCAAATGAGTCCATGGGTCACAAAACATTATCAGCGTGGGTCTTTGCACTCTCTGAGTGCTGGCATCTATTTCGGCATATATTCATGTGTCAAATGTGTGAACTGCCTTCTTGCCAATTTGTAGCATCTGTTCTGGTCTACTATATAGGCCTAATAAGTGCCTCATCATTAAGATTTGTTTCTTATTGTTTCACATACGTGTAACATATCAGTTTTGTTGAATTACTGTGTAGCTAGAATTATTTAATCAATAATTATTAACTAATAATTTATTGTCAATAATGATAATGGTCATTATTGTTTGGCATTATTTACGAGTGGTGTTGTTGTTCTCCAGCCACATGCACAATAGTGCAGCAAAGACCAAATAGATTATTCATAAGTATTATTGTTCACAATCATTGAAAACTGCAACTACTTGTGTTTGGTATCTTAAAATAATTATGCCATCCACAGTTCAACGAAGGCAGTCGGAGACAGCCATCTTCACCCCAGTCCCATAATGCAACCCGATTAAACTGTTTACTGCCAGCCGTGGGCGAGCTGACTCAGCTGGTAATGGGGTGAAGGGTCACTCATCAATGACCGCTGCTGCCGAGCCACTATGTATGACAGTTGTGTGAAAACGAAGTCCTCCACAATGTTGGTTGGTTGGGTGTAACGGTGCTTTCAACACAATTCAGGTCATATCGCATCCGCCACAAAACCGGAAGTATATAACATACTGCATTGTCATCACACGACCTGGCCACAGCCACATGTACAGAAAATTTCATAAAATTTAGACGTGTGGTTTTTGAGATGTGCAAGTAGATAGACAAACGGTCATACAGACACAGTTTGCACCCTAGCATGGGTGAAGTAATTATGTCTATGCATATGCATCCGTTCTAATTTCGTCACCTCCTACATAAGACAGGATGCAGTACCAAGTTATGGTGTGGCATTTGAATGGTTGATTGATTGGTTAGGGTTTAACGACGCTTTCAACACAATTCAGGTCATACTGTGCCTTTTACGGGATTTGAATGAACGTGCTATTGTATGTCTGTATTGTACAGACTGACTATATCAGCCAAAAGAGAGCAAACACATTAAAAACACTGTTGTATGAACAAGCAACAACAATTGTCTGCAATATATTTTTAACAATTACTAAAATGTTACAATCCATTCCAGTATTTAAAATTGAATAGTGAATATGTATACCAAAGGAGCTAAACCACATTGTAAAACAAACTGGCTAAGCTACCAGATACATTCTATGTAAAATACATCACACATTTGGTCTTCACTCCATATGTGATTTAGCCACTGCAGTACAAACACATTGGTCGGTTGACTGTTTAACAGCACTTTCAACATAATTTATGCTATATCATACTTTTAGAGTAATAATTTACTGTAAATGTTACATTTTAGTGAAAGAAGTTCTGAGCAGAATTTGATCAAAGTTAATATCAGAAAGTCTTAAGCGTAAGCAAAGACAAGTAGTGATATGTAGAAGACATGCTATTTAACATGCAGCACCTTTGATTTCAGGTGGCATACCGGGTACAGTGTTGGACTTGCGATCAACAGGTCGTGGGTTCAAATCCTACTTGGGGCAAAGCGGCGTAACAACCTTGGGCAAGTTGTTCACATCTATGTGCTTTTGTCACCAAGCAGTATAATTTGGTACCAGCCAAGGGCCCAAGGGGCAGTGATGCTCTGTGGCTGGGGAGGTAACCGCTGGGCCTGAAGGAAAGTAATGGCAGCATACCGCCGGGTCAATGACATGGATGACCTGTGGGCTGACTGCCTGTACACCATTATCAGCTCCTGGCCCAAAGCTCAGCTTGATTTTGTTGGTTGGTTTTTGACAGTTCGAACTCAAACAGGTTATTTTAGCCTTACAATAGTTCAAATTGATTGATTGGAGTTTAACGGCGCTTTCAACACAATTTAGGTCATGTCGCACCTTTGAGGTAGACCTATACTGTAAATATTAAAATTTAATAGGAATTAATTCTTGGAATAGAAGGTAAAGGCTTGGCTTCCCATACTCGTTACCGAGCATTGGGCCTGAAGCTGATCCCGGTCTACAGGCAGTCAGCCCACAGATGACTATAAGTCATCTACCCGGCAGTAAGCTGCCATTACTTTCCGACAGGCCTGCAGTTACCTCCCAGCCGCACAGCATCACCCTTGGGCGGTGACGCACATATTCAAGCTTTACTGCTTGGTGACAGAGGCACATAGGTGTGAACATCTTGCTTGCTCAAGGATGTTACGCAGCTTTTGCCCTGAGTAGGATTTGAACCCACGAACTGTTGATTGCAAGTCCAATGCTCTACTCATTGTACCACTGCACCAACAATTCCTGGAGTACGAATTCAAAAAAAATCCTGGAGCACAAATGCAAAAAGGAAAATATTCAATCTAAATGTTTGTGTAAGATTTCTTATTTACAAATTTATTTATAACTGATCATATAAGTTGACTTTTTACATAAAATTTAGCACAGATACAACCTCACAAGCAGTCCGACACGTCACATAAGTCCACCTTTTGTGTACAAAAAAAGCATCAATAAAAACACGTCGTCAGAAAGCACAACGAAGCAACTGCAGATGTTAATACCACTATACTTGACTAAGGCACCCTGCAGCAAAGCAGTTGTCATCATTCAGCATAAACACTCGTCTTGCACAAAACAGTTTATACAGTACTTAAACATTCTGGCAGAATTTGTACAAAATATTCTGTAAATAAATTATTCAGAAAATCTTTGGATGGATTAAACGGATGTTGAATGGGGCATTCACGGCACTACATACAGATAGTTCTTACTGGATAATGCACCAATCAGCTCAGGTTGCACTGAGGACGGTATTTTTAAGTTACAAAAAAGTGCAGTATCACTAGGTACAATCTTATGTTATGTGAAGTATAAAATACAAAGAACCTATCGTTGCAGAACATAATCATTTACATCACTTAATGGAAAAACGTATACCAGTTTTCAGCCATTTCATACTAAAGTGGCTAAAATGGAAGCACTCCAGAATCACGTAGCATCAATAACAGCAAAATTGCATTGCACAAGTGCAACTTTATTAGCTTGACTGCAAGCTGATATATCTTTACATTTAGTTCATGCTGCAAATGGTTAATATTAATTGCAACCTTTTGTCAAATTACACTATGCATTTAATTGTACTCAGTGCTTTTTTGAATCAACAATGAATGCTATGTTGGTTGGCTAATCGAAGTTTAACAGTGATTTTAACATTATTTGGGTTTATCGTGCCTTTAGAGTAATAATTCATCATCGAAGTTATACACATATTAGCAAATGAAGTTTTTAGTAGTGTTCATCAATGCTAGTAAGATTAACTTTATATTGCGAAATCTGTAAACTGTGTAATTAGACTGTAGACAGGTAAACCTAAGTTGGTGAATTACAGTCTGACATTGTTTTAAAGATAAATTAATACTTCACATGGCAACTTTATGAATTTGGTTTGTGTACATTTTGGTTGGCTGGCTGATAAGGGTTTGATGGAATTTTCAACACAAGTCATATCGCACCTTTAGAGCAATGGTCGTTGGTTAAAGTTTAACGACACTTTCAACACAATTTAGGTCATATCGCGCCTTTAAGGTAGAAGTATATTATAAATATTAAGATTTAATGAGTATAAATTCTTGAGGTAAGATAATTGAAAAAATAATAGATATATATATATATATATATATATATAACAATAAAA
>Ga0209780_1000421_pt1 | contig 22170 bp, 14 predicted proteins | sample WorMetexBAHAMAS2_FD_187384 | JGI IMG/M metagenome (GOLD analysis project Ga0209780, IMG submission 187384) | Marine gutless worms symbiont microbial communities from Max Planck institute for Marine Microbiology, Germany - Inanidrilus exumae... | ecosystem: Host-associated > Annelida > Digestive...
TCTGTCGGGTGGCAGGTAACACTGTGTGATCCCATATGGCATGTGAGTTTCCCGTAGCGGTGAAGAGCTAAGTTGATGCTAAACTGCTATACACTGTTTACTTTACTTTTTTAATGGTAAAACTCTCACATGTGAACGACCCTTAATCGTCATCGAGTCCCCCAAAAAGTTGTACAGTGAATAGAGAAAGGGAGTTGGGGATTCCAACAGTAACTCTTGCGTTTTGCGATAATTTTGTAAGCACAGAGACAGCTGGACCCACACAAGCCCACCCAATTGCTTCGTGGAGGTATCATGAGGCCTACACTGCGATGTTACCGTAGATGAGCTTTCAGATGCGACGTCTTGGTGTAAACTTTGCCGCAGCCCGCCACGTGACAACTGTGAACATTTCGACCATGCACGGTCGAACCGAGCACATCAGCCCGCCTGCAGTCCGGGCAATCGCACGTGACCTTTAACGTCATAACTCGTGACCTCGCCGTGACCACGCGTGACCTCGGAATCTCATCACCGGTAAAATCCGGCGGCAGAAATAAGCCGGACGATGGAGGCATGAGCGTTGCCCAGGAAGAAGACACGGTGACGTCACGGCCATTCCAAGTAGGCGACGTCACGTGTGACGTCAGATGACGACGTGGAGGCATAAAATCATGACGCCACGGGAATGATAGACTAGTGACGTCTGACGTATGACTTTCAAACTTCCCGCCAGAAGTCTGCAACTGATTGACGGCTTCCTGTCACAAACAGCGACATAATAATAACAAGTGACGGTCAGCAATAACAAATCGAGATAATAAAAAGTAAAAAATGCATTTGTAAAATAGTAAAAGTCCATAAAGACTGCAACTTGATAAAAGGTTGATAATGATGGCAAGACCGTTGTGTAGGCCTACTTCTTCCCTGACTGCCTTCACGGACTATTGCCCTAACCGTTTCTTCTGAGCTACTCGGTTTTTGTTATCCACACATGCCGATAGGCAAGATGTGGGTATGTCGGTTACTGTTTGTGTGTGTGTTTGTACAGTTACGGATTTATCCGCCGATGATAAAGCTAACGAGTCAAATTTTTCTCGACGGTTCATCGGCGTCCAAGGCAGGGTATCTCCCATTTTTGTGATCTTTGCTCCCCCAGAAGCCCAAAATCGGACGTATCGGCGAGCGCGCGGGCCACGCAAACCTGCATGTAAACATTGCGGTAGAGATGCGCCGACGTAAACGCACGCTAGAGATGCGCCGTTCGTGAAATCGCGCGGCAAAAGTGTGGACGCAAAATCGGAATGTTTGGATATATATATGCCAGTCTCACTGACGTAAGTTCTTGTTTTAAAAGTTTTTCCTTATTTTTTCGTTTCTATGCCGTGTGCTAGACTAAGCTGACCATATCATCAGCTTTTGAGCGCACGTAAATATATCGCATCGTATCGTATCGTATGACAGGCAGACAGACAGACGGACAGAATTGCTATAACAGTATCGCACTATACACAGCTGTGGTATGCTGATGTGCAATAAAAACTGCAGACATTAAAGCTTTTGCCATGCATTCGAGCTGTAGCTTTACGACAACAACTGCTTTACGTTTTATATGGTGCTAACTTACAGTAGTCCAGTCTGCAATGGCGACATCAGGCGTAATGTTGCACGACAGCATATCGACTTGACCTTGAGTATTAGTTGGCACTGTGTGACGTCAGAAGACTAGCATCAGCATCATCATCATCTTTATCAACAGCAGTCACAGCATTATCAACATCCACTTGAACTTTCGCGTTTGCTGCAACTGCATGAAACCAAGCAGAATGCATGAAGGCAGTTCCGCTATCGTCTGCTATTGGATGAACTTTATAGACTGCTCCGCCCACAGTTCACTCAACCGTGCATGATGGGTCTATCAGTAAGTAGCACTCATAGAATGAAGTTGAACAGGCGTACCTACACTCAATGTACTACAGGTGGATTGCGGAGAACTATACAAATAAATCGAGTCACAGTACCGAATAAAGCCAAGATTGAAACGCAAAGAAATATCATCAAACAATAATGTAACTCAGGTGAAACAATAATAAAACAAGTGAATTTGAATGAAGATTTTTGCTAGCTTTTCCTCAAACTCATAATCGTGTAGCAGATATTTCCGTTCAGTCTTATTGCTTATTTGTTTATAATACTGTGACCGAGAAACTGCGCAATTTCCGTCCACTTCGAAATAGACCTCATATTTGAAGAAAATACTGCCATATTTGAAAAAAAGGATTTTTCAGACGTTTCTTAGTTTCTTCCCCAGTTGATACCTTGTTCCGGGATCACGCATCACGTGACTACTTCAGTACTTCCTGTAGCGCATGCGTACTGCTGCTCGCTCCCGAGTCGACGAATTAGGTGGAATGATGCACGGCGCTACAGTGCAGCTACATCAAACAACCGACAACAATCTTCATCGGACATGTCAGCCTCGCAATGCAAGCGCAGAGATCACTTGATGTCTACTACAATGCGTGCTATTTTCAGGCTGCGCTGCTCGCCGTGGATTGTTGTGCAGTCTTCAAAGTCCACGTTGCGACTAAAGCGGCTGCGTATTTCCGCATCACGCTTCAGACTAGTTGGGGCGTGGGAGTCTTCCGTCTTGCAGAGAAGTGGGTACAACATCCCGCTCAGTCTGTATTGCAATGCGCATATTTGTCAGGCAAGAGTGCATGGGAGGAAGGCAGAATGGCAGGAGGTAAATGGCTCAAAACCCCATGACGTCTTATGTCAGGGTGTATCCTTAAACGCCACACGTTACATTCCCTCCGGCGTTTAATTAACTTTACGCAAACACGAGGTCTCCGAAAAACTCAGTAGTCGATGACTCGATCTTCTTCATCTTCCAAGAAATGTGCGACGTCAACACTGAGGATTAGCACACAGCAGTTGAATATACTACGCATTCTGAAGAAAACAAATGGAACTGAAAGTTAAGTGAAGTTGAAATGTGCCGCCCTTGAAAGCTTTAACCGTATGGAAATGTAGTGGATCCGTCGATATCTACGCTTACACCTAAAGCCAGTAAGTTATTAATGCTAACATACAACAAACAATAATTATGTAAGTTAGGCTTACCTGCTTCTTTTTGATAATCTTTTTGTTAGTTAAGTTATATTTACTTTTATTTTGTTTAATATTCGTCTATTTTGTATAATTGTATATCACTACCACTTGTTGGTGAATTAAGGATTATCAAAGAGTTCTGATTTTGCACAATTATTGTATTTGTGTTGAATTTAATGGATGAAGGCGACAAACCATCAGTAAAACAACATTTCACCGAGAGGCCCTATTGAAGACAGTTGAAAGCGAAAACGCAATCACTTCACCGATGCACAGACATACGCAGAACAATCGATCAATGTCAGAAACATCAGTCAGCTCATCTCTATCTAATGAACTAACACAGTGGACTATTGTGAAAGTCGGCGTGGTGCCGTGACCCCGAGGTGAACCGGTGACCCCGTGACGTCAAGAGGTCAACGCACCTGCATTGCCCCGGTGTACTCGTCAACCAAACGAAATTAACGGTTCTCTCTTTTACGGTTTTATAATAGAGCACAGCCATTAATCTGTCTAACTGTCTTCATTTCTGTCCAGTGTACAGCACTGAAATAGTAAAATATTGCCAGTCACATGTGGAACACTCCGGTCTCCATTGCAAATCAACCTGATGCAGTTAAAAGCTCTAATTGCCAATACAACCCGGTCTTTCGGCATAAATACAAAGCCATAACCGTGAAGGCTTAAGAATACCGTATTCAGTACAAAGCTCTTGACACTGCTATTCTGTAATTACTGTTTAAGTAAGTAAGTAAGTAAGTAAGTAAGTAATTCTTTATTAAACACTGACATGCGCAGAGTTTTACATATAGTTGAAATAAAACATATAAAACAAATTAAAGAACAAATGCAGTTGAACAACGTAGTGTTCAACTACATTCGTTCTTTAACTTGTTTTATATGTTTTATTTCAACTATTTGTCAATATTAGACCTACCATTTTAAAATGAGCGCAAAATATGGATCCCAATATTTGATATTTGGAATATTTATTACGAAAAGATTAGGCCCTACAGTGCAACGTTGCTGCTTGTAATTTCAGGCACAACACCTTAATATATTGCTATAACCAACTAACGTGTATACAGCGTGATTTCTATAGATAGCTGTGTGGCTAGTAAATACATATAAATTAGTGATCACTGCCGCCGGATGATGTTTTCGTTACTTCGTCAACACTAGTGTTTTTTCCTAAGACCATTGGTTACCTGTCAGGGATAATACTTCATGTTTTTGTGTGCGAATATGGTCCCATTTTTCTATAATTTTGACAGAATTCGCCCAGTAACAAATTGTGCTATTCACCGGCTTACTGAAACTAGTGAACCGCATAGAAGGCTAAATATTTCATAATAATTTATCTTCAGCTGCGTACGCTGCAATAACGCCTTATGGTGATATTTGTTATTTTTAAAAGTTGACAGCACGTTTGAATCAGAAGGACAGAAGGTAAACGTCGCTGGCGCTCTTTAATAAAATTTCAACTAAGTAAGTAAGTAAGTAAGTAAGTAGCCTTTTATTGCAATGTGACATTCGCACACTGTTACAGTAAGAATACAAATAAAATACAAGTAAAATATATAATACACAAAGCATGAAACGGAATATGAACTGATACATAAGCTAAAATAGGGAAAGATTAAAACTTAGGCTGACTTTTGCATTCAAAATCAACGAACAGAATAAGATTCGTAAAGAAATAAAGTTTAATTTTAAAACTTATGTATTCGTACAACTTGAATTTGGATCTACAATACTAGCCGATCAAATGATCGAACATTGTAGTCCATTGGACACGTTCTGGCCTTCGGTAGACATCATCAACGGACTTCACACTGCCTCGGATGTACAAAAACCTCGGTGAACGTGCTTTCTCACACGCAGGTCCCTCCGCATGGAACGCACTGCCTGAGCCTTGGACCTGCGCGCCGTGGAAGACCCAGCGGAATTTATAGACAGAAGCTGAAGACACACTATACGCACTTTTTATGTTAGCGTTTTCATGTTAGCTCTTAATAATTATCTTGCCATGTCTGACTTCTGATTTTGTGTTTTTCACTGACTAATGTAATGCAATGCACTTATGTCCTTTTTGTAATCAGTGCACTACAAATACGCAGACGACGACGACGATGATGACGATGATGATGATGATCGGCCACGGGTCAGCCATTGCGGCAAACTAAAAAAACTCACTGTGTGGTCGACGTGTGCCGGTCGATACGGCAGATGTTGGACGTCCAGACGGCAGATGAAACTGATCATTAGACGGAACGCTGTCAAGTGATGCCACGGACGACAGTAAAACCAATCATTACGACTGTAAATTTGCCCGCAGGCTGCTAACAAGAATGACGTCTAGTGTGGTGTAAGGCTAAATAAACAACCGGATATCCGGGGGTCGATTTCGACTCATGGTGAACATTATATAAATGGCAGACATTCAGTTCACTTCACTTGCTGCTGAGCTACCAAATTTATGTCAGTTTCTCCTCCTCGTTATTATCATTTTACTTGCTTATAAAATTGCATAAACAAGGTCGACTGGTCCGCCGTGCAGTGTCGGCCACTCGACAGCCCACGCGCCCGGCCGCCGGCGGGCCGACCGTCCACGCGCCCGGCGGCTGGCCGGTCGGCAGCGTTACAAACGACGACAGACGACGACAGTCGACAGACCACAGACGACGACAAACGCCAGCCAGCAAAACGATACTGGCCCATTAGGCGGGCCAGTAATAAACAGCACACTGCACAGTATTACAGTTAGACACTCTGCATGAGATCAAGGCTGTTAAAGATGCCCCTGAAAAATATACATGTACGGTAAACAGTAACAAGTTATTCAGGTAAATTAATTTGTAGCTAAATTTTATCACTTTGATTTTGGATCTTCGACTGTGAAGTGTATTTATGTCTAAATAAGTTTTGGAACGTCTAACCAGGCGTAAAATGGTCGCTGACACTAAGTGTTTCTGGGCCGGTCATCTCCTATTGACTTATGTTGCATATTTCGCGATTGCGATTCAGCTTTTAAGCTTCAGTGTGCTTAATAAAATTCTTGTCACTTGTATTGTCACTGACAAATACAGCCAAAATCGATAAAATATAATAGTAACGTACATCACAATCACAAGAGATTCGGACTCTTGTGCAAGTCAAGTCATATTCGATTCGTATTCCGAATACACGTATACGGTAAACTAGCGTAAGCGATTATAGGGCCTACCGAGGCTACCATACTTACGTACGTTTCAAAAAAAAACAACGTAAGCGTACAGTACACGTTTACAAAATTACACCATAAATGCAATGTGCACGAATATGGCCGCAATGACGAAATTCGGTCCTAAGATATTAAGAATGAACTAAAGCAGTCAATAGCAGAGCGTGAGATATTCGCGACTTAATGCACAATAGGCTCAGCTATATCGCCGAGAGACCCGCGCGACGCTCTGTATCAGTTTAAATACTGGCCTAATGTTGTACAAATAACGCACACACATCCCCAGGAGCACTTTCAGCAACTGTCACGTTTTATTCCACTTCCACATCGTTGCAGTATAGGCTCAACTATCGCACAGCGAGCATGCGACGCTTCGTGTCACATACATGTAACGCACCGTGCGTGTCATCAACAGACACAACCAATCTTGTTAGCGTCAACTGAGCCGTAACTGTGATCAACAAACTTGGACTACCACCAACGTCGTTGACGACACCGCGTATTCCTCCGCCAGCGCACCGTCGTGGACGCAGACCACCGTGGCGTCGGGACATAAATTTTCGGCGGTAAGGCGTCTGAGCTGGAGACTTCTTGACCGGTCGAAAAACGCAATTTTTGCCTAACCACCTACATTTGGCGCCCCATTGGGGTGATCCCATCGGAATTTCATAGAGATCTGTTGCGTCATAAAACTAAAGCCCCTGGACTATCGTGTGGCGTTGTTTGTGTGATCCTATGTTTAGCCGTTATCAACCATAGAACACCGACTTGTCTTGGACAGACAGACGGACAGACACGCGATGACAGCAAATACCGCGCTAGCATAGCGTCGCGCGAGTAAAAATAAGTCACCTGACCATGACCAGGCCCCTTTCAGGGCGGTTTGTCATCCCAGTGCTAACACATAATGATAGCCTACTTGTAAACAAAATGTGAAGACCGCAGTGCCTGTGTCACAAGTAGCACAGTGCAAGCTCACATTACGACTATGCGCGTATATGTGCTGCTATCTGGTGAATGCTATTGCGGTACATTCGATCGTTTAAAAATTGGACAATATATTTTTCATGTCACACGGACAAATTTTGTGCGCAACATTGTCGGCCAATAAAGTTGTCCTATTTTTATTGGTCGTCTGACATCAGCTTAAGTAATGGTAGAACAATACGACACGATAGGATACGATACGGTACATTAACGTGCGCTCAAAAGCTGACGAGATGGCCTGCAGCTTAATCTAGCGCACGGCACAGAAGCGAAAAAAATAAGGAAAAAATAAAAACAAAAACCGAGTAGCTCAGAAGAAACGGTCCAGGCATTAGTCTGTGGAATGGTGGAGGCAGTCCGGGAGGAAGAAGTGAAACTATACGGGGGTAGGATTTGTGAAAGAGGTAGGCCTAGGTTTTAAGCCTGGAGTGAAAGACAGAGGGAGTTATGGGTGTACAGTTTTCGGTTCTGTAGTTTTGGCACGGGTTTAACGCGCGACGCTACGCTAGCGCAGTATTTCTGTGCCGCTGTTTCCATGATATGTCCGTCCGTCTGTCACAAGCCGGCATTGTGGCATCGCGAAAACAACGCTGCACAGTAGCTTAATGAATCTAGTTTGTTGCCACACTCCGTGTTTTTGATCGCGATTACATAACTGGTTCATTGTTCAGTCTACAGCAGCATCTTTCGTTTCAGCATTTTATACCGCACGACGCAATGCAGAGCGCGGTGTATGTCCGTCGCATGTAACAAAACGGCAGAACCCGGCGTCAATATATCTGGGTGGGACTGTGGAAATAGTAGGCCTAGCTAGAATATATTTATCAACGAATGCACACACATTGCACTGAGGAGTAACTAGAAAGCCCTCACTCAAGGTCGCATCGACCATTTTAGCCGTGAATTTTCGGCTGGCTGTTACTTAGGTCTATTTGCAGTTTCCAGTTCAGGTCTGCTTTTCAGTCACGCTGCTGTAAATGGGTTCCCAACTTCACTTTCACTTTTCAATCATTCGACTTCATTTTTCATCACGTGACCATGAATATATGACCGACTGGAGTTGGCGCATCAAGTAAACCGGAAGGCTGACTAGCACGCCATTCCCATAATCCAGCCGTGAATGTACCGGTGCGACCAACAACATCTGAAGAGTGCTCGACGGTACAGAGCGACGGATCTGGCGTAGCTGACGAAGTGTGGGGTGGCGAGGCCTCGCGACACTCCGTACGTTGTACGTGCGTCCGCATCCGCGGGTCACTGTCGATGTAAACTCCCAGGTCGCGTGCAGACGAGACCGGAGCGACGGAGCAGCCGTCGATCAGCAACGGCGACGTCGGTAGTTGATGCAGTCGTTGAGCGGTCTCACACCACAGCAACTTGGTCTTGTCTGGATTTGGCTGATGCCTGTTAGATCTCATCCAGGATGTAGCTGCTTCAACGCAATCGCTGATGTTCGATGTGGGTGCAGTTACCGTCGGCCTGCATGCCGCACGCCAGGGGCCAGGTTCACAAAAACCTTAGGAATAATCCTAAGTTTATCATAAGTTTATCCTAAGTTATAAAGTTAAGATTTTCATAGAATTTTGCATGTAATTTATTAACGCAATCTTATAACCTTACTAAGTTCTTCCTATATATATGCAGACAATTCTGTAAAGAAATGTTAAGTCATTTTTGAGAAATTGCATTTTTCTTATTAATATGATCTTAAGTTTTTCGTAAGTTCATCCTAAGTTTATCTTAAGATTTTCCTAAGTCACACTTTATCCTAAGTTTTTCCTAAGATTGTCGTAACATTTTTTTGTGAATCGGGCCCCATAAATCTAGTTGTGAGCGCTCAGCTTTGTTACATGTAAATTCTCATAATGCCATATCGTCGAATCTGCACAGGTCAAGCGAGCGAAGATCGCATTAACTTAACAATAACTGTCTGAAGTCAATGACGTTTTGTGCTGTGCGCTGGCATTCCACAATGGAAGCGAGGATCGGAACATGTCTGTGCGATTCTACTTGATATATTTTGTATTTTCTAACATTATTTTCTTGTAATGTTTTTAGCCCGCTCGGCACTAGATGATGATGATACTTTCTTTTTAACAGTCCCCTTGCCAACCCTTGGAGACCATTATCTCAGAAAGTACTGGACCGATCTTCACCAAATTTTCATGATAGGTACACAATATGGCTGGGCATTGTCAATCTGACCTTCTTTTCGCAATCGTTCAAGGGACGTTGCTATGGTGACCAATGGCGCGAATCGGCGAAAATTGGCATGTACACCTTCATTCTGTGCGCTGGCATTCCACAATGGACGGGAGGATCGGAACAAGGATGCACGCGGTAACACCATCGATGACTCCTCTACGTCTGATAAAAATCTATGTGCACTTTGGTTCAGTAACCTCTGCGTTTTGCAGGCGCGTTCGCACCGGACGGGCTACACGCTGGGCTTTGCCACGCATCCAGTTATGTTGTATGACGTATGACATCGGGCTGCATGATCCAGTGTCTCCAGTGACTGGTCTGTAGCCATGGAAACGAGTGGAGTTTGTGATTATAATGATGATGATGATGATGATGATAAGTGTATAACAAAAATTTTAGTCTAAACTCGCTGAAACGTCCAAAATATGAGAGGTATGTGTCGAAATCTGAATACAATACCTTACATATAATCGACTTGATATAAAATGCCAAAACCGTGAAGTTGACTCATCACTATAGCTAGCGGGCGTGTTGCTGTGCATAATGTCGACTGTCGAAGTCAGATTGAGTGAATATGACGGAGTGGATAGTCGGCGAGATATGCAGACCGCTCCAGGTGATGTGGATGGTGGAGAATGGACTGGAGCCAGTGGAGAGGCGCCGCAATGATGAACTGAGGCGAAGAAAGACCAATGCTGCTACACACTGGGGACTTAATAATTGTTCTCTGGGCTGTTGCGGTGACTGTTTGGCTTAGTGGTATACTGTACCGCGTTGGTGTATTTCGACCGAGTGTGTTCGTGTGCATGTGGATAAATCATCTTTATGCAGGTAAAACATCTTGCTACAGATATAGACCGATTCAGCTTGGCCATCGAGGCACACTGGCCATGCCCATCGCTAGGAAAGAAATGTGTGACCGGCGAACTTCCCTGTCCTACGCTCGACCTGCAACTGATGGGTAACCACTAATGGGGATAAAGTTAACCGTCCGCTATGAGGTCAGCCAACTAGGCCGATTCAGCCTGTCGTTCTTTCCAGGTCGATAAATGAGTAGTAAGCTATAATCGGATGTGTGCAACCTCGCTCGGGTGGCGCCATCTGGTGATGGTTCATTCCATTCGTGGATAAACGTGTGGGTGACAGGTAAAACTGATCACTCTAACACGTGCCATTCCTGAGCGCATTAGAAGTGGTTTACACAAATCGACGTTTATTTTACTTTACTTTACTGGGATAGTTGAGTTAAACCCAGCTGACGCGCCAGAGTGCCAAAACGTCCCAAACAATGGAGCTTCTTATTTTATTTTCAAGATTATTACACGGCACAGCGGAGGTACAATGAAAGATGAAATGGTAAGGTACACTAACTGCGATGGTTCGAGTCTGGAGTGGAAAACAGAATCACCGAGCATATCGAGGGTTTGTGGTGTGGGAGGGGTGTTCCCGTCGTCATCCGCCTACCGAGGTCTGAAGGAACGTTGTAGGATCCCCCAGACCGGGTCCGGGCAGAGTAATGAACGGAAACAATTTCAGTGGATGGTGTCAGAGAGTGCATATTCTACCGTTTTAAAAAATTTGGTTAAGTACAGAGGCATGCCATACATGGACGAAAAGTGATTAGCCACGAGCCCTGCGTGTCGCCAATTATACAACAACATGATGTGGGCGGAAATGTAACCACGCTGTCTAGACGACGTGACGGACGCTGCGGCTACGTCACGTGACCAACAGGAAGTGTCTGAGATGACAGAATATCCGCCAAAACAACATACCAGCAACAAATTCCCCATGCTTTTTTCCGGTATTGCTTGCGATTTCCCGAAAGTTTGATATCGAGCGACCAACCATGCATACATACACACACACGGCGTGCGCGGGCGGCGCCGTGCCAACTTTCACCGCCCGACTATCAACAGTTGACTGAGTCGTGCCGATCGTGCGCTCGCTCGGCGATTTATGAGCGATACTACAACCGGCGACGAGCGAGCTGAGCTGCAGAAGCTGGGCGAGACCCTACCGCGTCCCGGCGATTGCGTGATGATGCGGGAGCGCGACTGGGATAGTAAGTAAATAAGTAAGTTTATTATTCCAAAAGCTATTAAACAGCTTGATTTCAAGTGGCACAACACAAAACAAACAAAGCACAATGCAAAAAAAACGTACTTAAACATAAAAAGGAGGATAATAATACAACATTGAGACTGCACATGCATACAAATTAGACCCACAAATTAAAATTATTGAAAATTTAAAAGACCGCATTATAAAGCTATAGAGCAATATATTTTAGTGCGAAGGCTTGGCCTGGGGATTATACATTGGCCCAAAAAACCGGGCCACTCAAAAAGCTGACAGACATTTTCAAAACTCTTTCACCGACTGACATTCATCTGCAGATGCGTAATATATGTCGTCAGTAATAAGCCCACCACGCCTTGCAGGTGTCGCTACACTACCGTGTGAAAAATTTAGCCCGTTTTTATACTACCGTGTGGGCCTGATCCAGCAATTCGGTCAGCGATATTGGAGTCAGGAAAGTCCAACAACAAGGTTTGAAATACATACATAGGTCACTTCCAATAAGAAAACAAATAAATGTCTCAACTGATCCCATTTGACAGTATATTTCCAAAACATATGACACGATTGGAACATATTGGAGGCCTAGGCCCTTTGGGCGGGGCCCAACAGTGTTCATGTGCCCACCAAAGGACTAACATCCAAAGGCACGAACAGAGGCTTGGTTGTATTGCATGACTGGGTAACTTTGCCCTGCGTTACCCGAGTCTCGAGATGAGCTATTCTGTGTCGAGTGGGACGTAAAACCTTAATCAACCAATCAATTGCGTCACACTTCATGAAAGGCGTCCGTCCCTACTTCATCGCATAACGACTCCCGCCCTTAGCGTTCGACCTCTCTTTCTCTCCTCCTCCCCATCTCCCTCCGGGCTTGGCATCTCGTACTGTATGTATAGAACTTACTTACTGAGCCAGTGGCGTGGCGGTCAGATGCAGCAGTAGGTCACTTGAGACGTCGGCATCACAGAGAACCAGCCGAGTTCCGCGTAGTATATCGTCGTACAGAGCAGCTGTTGCGGGCCGCCGGTAAGTGTTTACACTTGTAAGATTCAAGTTTCAGGAACTTCGGCCCGCTCGCGTCGGGTCGGGTCGGGCTCGTACGGCGGCTGTTGGCCGATAGGAGCCATAGTTCGGGGCCGGACGGACCGTCTGTCGCCGAGGCCCGGCGATAGAGCCGGTCGTTCGGCTTTCAACGGTCTCGCGCCACTTAGTTGCGAGCGACGACGCTAAGTGGGTTGATGATACGGTCTCTCATGCACGCGCTAATGGCGGTCGGTGGCTGTACCGTCTGCATACCAGATGTTTCGGCCGTACGTTCGGTGAATGACCGCCACGTTGACGGCAGGCTGCCGGTTTCTCTTGTGCGGAGGAAGGACCGAACGGTAGTGTACGGCGAAGAAAGTCAGCGACGAAAAGAAGGTCTTATACGGGTCTCGTTTCTACCTTCGCGAAACCGGGGAACGGTTTTGAATATAGATTTCTCACGCTTGTCGGTTAAAGACACTGCTGGCTGCCTGTTTGTTTTTGAGCACTCGTCAGATCTGAGGACCAGTCGACCCGTTGAATGGCTGAAAGAGAGCTCGGTGCCGTGCGTCGTGGAATATTGAGAAAATAATTTGCATGTCTTGTTTGTGGAAAAAAGTTGCCGTCGTACAGTGGTTGTCGTCGGGTCAACAGCTTCCCGGTGGAAAGCGTCACGTGACAGTGTCAGTTAGTATAAACGCATTTCATGGACTGTCGGACTGACGAACGAGGAAGTATGCATGTAGCCTACTATGATGAACAGGGAAACGAAGAAGTCGAGTGAGTATCGACACAATGTGACAGATCGGATTTCGAGACATGGGCACAGTGCTGATTAATTGCCTCGAAAGAACTAACAGGAAGCAGTTGCATGACCTAGTAAACTTTACTGTCAAATTATGGACTGTTTTTATTCGTGATGCGCTCTGTCTGCTGTATCTGTGTCTGGTAAGACGAAAACTTCCGAACAAAATTACTTTTGACATAGATGTTGGCATGGTAGTCCATCTTGACCCGAACTACGACGACTCTAGGTTCAGCCAATCCAGAGATATCACTGGGGCCGCAACATTTTTAATGCGTCACGTGACCCTGCTCGCGCCCCTTTTAAGGGTGATTTGTCCTCCATATGCTGGGACTTTATGATTGGCATACCCGTGTACAAAATTTGATCATTTTAGCTTCAGCCGTTCTAGAGATATGGTTGGTGCCCACCAAAATTTAAATGGTTTACGTGATCTGACCACGCCCATTTCGTGGATGATTTGTCGTCCGATGGCTAGGACTTGCTACGATCAACCTGCCTATCAAATTTGAAGTACTTATCTCCAAGGCCAGTCGAGCACCAGCTGCATAGCATTCCGAAGGCGCGGACAGTGACAAGCCAAGCCACGGAACCAGCTATGAATCGACGCAAGTTTACGTTACTTACGATGGTTGGAATGTGAAAGAATTAGTTTTTTGACTTTGTAATGGATTCAAATTATAGCACTTTACGTGTTAATTTGCTGTCAAAGCTTTTGTTATAGTATTTGGCGACCGTGGTGCATAACCAAACGAACGTCCTTGCTTATCTCCACGCACTACTAAGATGCGAAAATGGATACAAAATGTGGAAAATGGGGGTGGTTATGGGTAGTTATGGATCACCATTGGTTACTGAAAATAGCGCCATTCGATAGAATGCATACGAGTTCCTATTAACGTTCCATGCCTATCTTGCACCGTTTCCGAGATATAGCGACATATTGGTCAAAAGTCGTCGACTGTAACCTACCCCACCTCTATTTGGCGCTCCAGTTAGGAGTGGCCCCGTTGGAATTTCGCGGAGATTTTTGTCGTCAGTAAACTAGAATCCATGGGCTATTGTATAGCGTTGTCTGCGTGATTATTTGACCGTCTTCGTAGGACTCCGACTTGTGACGGACGGACAGACGGACGGACACGCGATGGCAGCATATAGCGTCGCGCGGGGAAAATGGTCAGTTTGCAAGTCTGGCATCGAATGCCGGAATTAGTGTAGCTATTTTGGGAACATTTAGCTAAAATGGGTTAAAGACGACAGGGGTACCATTGAACGCCAGCTTCTGTCGCGGCATGCTGGATACACACGGAATTAGTCGGTTTCTATCGAGCGACCGTCTGTCGATGCTCGCTACGGGTCAGCAGGTGAACAATGCTGGGCATTATATCCGTCATCAGCCTGTAACGGCGGACGGTCGATCGTCTTGGTTCGTGTTGAACGATAAGTTACACGCGAACTGACGAGCCACGCGCTGTAAACAGAAAGAGCTTCATTGTTACTTCTGCGTGAACAGTTGGCCGATCAAACACCGGCCTCCAAACGCCACAGCATTTCGGACGTTCGTTTCAGAAAAATGGGATTAAAAGTTGACGATAAATGTTTGGCAATAAATATCCGTATTTTTGGTACGGTTCTGTTCTTGGATATGGAAATAGAGACTTGTATATGCATCGTAAAGCCCCGTCCACACCAGCAACAATGTCGAAGCAACATTCGACTTTGTTGGCAAAAACGGCAACAATATCGAACGAGTTTTGCGTTGAAATTTCGTCCTTTCGACAAAGTCGAACGTTGCTTCGACATTGTTGCTAGTGTGGACCGTGCTTAACGCTAGGCCTACTAAAATAGAAACCGTAAGCGGCGACTCCTAGTCGCTGTAACATCGGCATGTCGCACTATTTGTGTGAATTTTTGCGACTCCTTCGCCTCTCACAGACCACGAAACATTTCGCACGCATGCAAAAGTGCACCGATAGTGTGTTGTTCCCTGCCAAACTATTTGTGCCGGGCAAAAACCACACGAAAACTGCGACTTTGGCCAGATTTTGTATTTATGGGCCTCCTGTGCCCACAGTGCAGATTCGCCAATCAGGGCTAAATTTGGCGTGCAAAAGTAGACCTAAAGTGTACCCTTACATGCGAAATTTCATTTGGACCGATTTATTGTACTGCAGTTGCCGATTTTTACTCAGAAATGACTGAACATTTTGTTTCAGTAGTTTCCTGTGCGTCACGCTCATTCATCGCATTATAAAATGCACTAAATTATGAATCTCTTTATTCAGCAGGAAAAATCCGCTAGCAACAAAATGAAAAGGAAAAGAGAAAGAAAAATATAACAAACTTAATTAAACAGAAATAAATACACACAGGAAATAACACATTAGCTCATTGCAAAAACATTACAAATATGAACACAATTTACCTTAACTACAACCGCACGAATACCATAGTAACGATGCAGATTTTTATGGTCAGCAAACTTCCTCTCGAATTTGGCACCCTTTTTTGCCAACACCTCACTGGGTAATTCGAAATCAAGATACCACCAACAGTTAGGCCTATTGATAACGTGAGGGATTAAATTATGCAATGGGTGAGCACTGTCCTACACGCCACCAAATACACGAGCGAAGTTGCTGCGGCAGAAGTTCGTATTTTAATCGTAGTCCTCAATTTACTGCAACAGTCGATTAATTTACGACGTGATAACGATGCTGTTCGACCGATGTTGTGTTGTAACTGTATCTTGAATGGTTCTAATTAAGCCGATTGCTAGAGGGAGGAACAGCGTTGAACGAAAATCGACTTTCGAGGGAGATAAGAACGATGGCAGTGCAACGATCAACATTAAATCTTGAGCGAGAGAAAATCCGTTGCAACAGCAAGAGAGACCTAGGCCTTGCCCTACATGCAGGCCTGTAGGCAGCTGATAAACCGCATAGTGGTGGGTTTTACGATTCAAATTCATTCAGTCAAATAATTCTATAAAATCATACTTATTTTTGATTACATGTAAACCGGACAAAAACAAGAATGTTCACGTGTGTACAGTAGGCTGCAAAACAAGATGCAGTCGTAGACGGCAGACTTCGCCCCCGATGCCGCCACCTAGCGAACTGGACGAAACGTGTCGTCTTTGATCTAACCTATTCGCTGATTATGTGATAGCATGACGTCATCCACAAAACCGGAAGTACGTAACACATTGCACTGTCGTCAGAAGCGAACCGAGCCACGGCCACAGGTAACATGTACAAAAATTTGGTGCAATTTGGACGATTGGTTTCTAAGATGGGCGAGCGGACAGACAGACAGACAGGCTGATCGCAATCCTTCGCACGCCTACAGGGGACGACGTAATGACGCTGCAGTGCGTGCGTCAGTCTCACCGTCCATCTGTTTATCGTTAGTGATGTAAATAAAAACGTAGACTACAACTGATGTGAGATGTGATGGGCCGATGGCATTGTAGTCAAACGCTGTATCTGACGCCGACACCAGTTTTACGATAACAGTGTTATTTTCGTCAACTGCAATTAGGACTACGGAATCGCAATTAAAAAAAAACTGAAAATAATTGAAAGCAAATAAACTGATTGACTACGGAAAGAGTTAATTAGGCCTGGCAGAATACTCGAATTTGAGGTGTCTGTTTGGCGTAGTGGTAACGCGTTGGTCTCGATCAACGAGGTTAAGCTACGCTGAGCCCGGTTAGTACTGGGATGGGTGACCGTGTCCGGGTTCGACTCCCAGAGGCGGCACTTTATTTCCATATGTAACCAACCACCTAGGTCGACTCAGCCTTCTACCCTCCATGGGACGGTAAAATGAGTACCAGCCAAAGGGCGGTGATACTTTACTTTACTTCAAGCCTTGTGCCTGTAATAATGATAAATTAAACCTAACTGCACTTGGTGTGCTCCTCTTGTCCGGATCTGTTTGTGCTAATTTAAGAAACCGTGGTGTATTGACTAGTGTGTAGAAGAAAAGGTCACTACACCATGTGTCAATTGAAGTAACGCCAAAATTAAAGTACAATGTAACTCGACAGAAAGACGTATCATTTCAGCCGTGGCCTACTAATTACTAATTATTTAAACTAAACTGCATTAAGTTTTGACAAAATAGAGCTACCTAGTTTCTGCGATATAAATGTTTAAAAAGTTGAACTTAGTGTTTGTTTTTCCAGTACGCAAACACTCCTTGTCAACTGAACGAGTGACCACTGACGTCCAGTATAGGAGTCCAGGGCATAAATATATACTGACTCTCCGTAAACGACATCAACGAAGACTACTGGAAGTGCTATGTAATCTGCCACTATCACTACCACTTTTGATATGCTGTCCCCAAATGCGCGCATGGCGAAGATGTCCATCACTGGTCATTTTGTCAAATATCGCAGAATTCCGCCGAAACGAGGAAATTCCGCGGCAAAAAGCAAATTCCGCGGCTCGGCTCGAAATTCCGCATTCCGCGACTCGAGGAAACTGTGGACTCTAAAGATAAAGGAATTTCGTACTTCTTTGGGTAGTGCGTAGATTTGCTCATCTTCTTATGCGGCTAGGTGGGCAGGCCTGTGGCACTGAGTATGTGACGCATAGCTAACGTGATGTCGAACCCGCGGTTACCTTCCCAACCGTAGAGCAATACCACCCTTTGGCCAGTAGGAAATTAATACCGACTGATGGCGTCAGTGGCTCGTGAACGTGAATGACCTGCTGAGGGTGTTACGTGAAAGTAGTACCAGCGTGCAATAACCGTGAGTAAAATTTAAGAGCTGAAGCTAGAAAAGCACTCACTCGAGGTGGCACCGACCACTTTATAGCTGTTGTAACTTATTTACAGTTTCTAATTCAGGTGTGCTTTTCCTCAACGTTGCCGGATCTGGTTTACCCAGATTCACACCTTCACTTTCAACCAAAAAGAAACTTGCTTGCCTTGACCTTGAACTTCGACCCACGACATCGATTTATGACCGTAAGTAAGTAAGTACAGTTATAAAGCGCACTACATCTAAAATAGGTCACTAGGCGCCACGGTCCTCAGCCAAACAAATGCGTTTTCAGTTACCGGCGAAACTCAAAAAGTGATAGTTCAAAGTCACGGAGATGAAGTGGTAGATTGTTACACAGATATGGACCAACCGCAGTGAAGGATCGATCTCCCAGAGTTGTGCCGGTTCGTGGAACGTCACAAGTAGCAACATTAGACGATCGAAGTCGCCGACGGCCAGTGGTTGTGATGAGTTGACAGTCATCCGTGACCTGGATAGGGTCGTGTTGAACCACCATGCCGAATAGGCTATATAGATCAGAGGTCATTTCATTCGACAGTTATCGTGCAGGCACATAGACACAATGCACACACATAGACCTACTGTAGTACCTGAACCGCACAGTTATCCGTGATAATATTCACTAGCCTGTAAGTAAGTAAGTAAATTTATAGAGCGCGGTTATCGTCAAGAACCTCTAACGCGCTGAATGCACTAGTATCGAGCGAACAGGTACTTTTTAAGCAAACGTATGAAACAGTCTGCACTGATGGTCGGTTACCGGATGAAATCCGGGAGAGAGTTCCAGACTGTGGGGTCGGCAACTGAAAAGACCCGACGGCATTAAGTGTTGAGCCGGTAGCGAGGTACTGCAACTAGTTGACGGTTGACGGGTGTCAGCACCGGTGGCTGGAACGCAGTAGTCCGACAGGTACGGCGGTGCGCAGCCGTTCAGACACCGGTGAACTGTCGCTGCCAGCTTAAAAAATATACCCGGTCGGGGACGTCGAGCCAGTGAAGTTCGTCGTGCAGTACCTGGCCACGGTCTGTTTGATCTGCTGTCAGCTGGCAAATCGTTGCTGATGCTGTCATACTCGGCATTATCTGCCGCTTATCACTTGTCACAGCAGAAACCAGGCACACACTAGCGCACGCATAGATGCAGAGAGCGTGTTCTGATGCATCCGAATCAATCATAGTGAGCCAGTCGTAGCCGTTCTTTTTCCAAAAAGGTATTACTGAGTCTCATAGTCCTACTGGAGCATAGGCGTGGCGCTCATCTCCTTTTTACCCGATCAACGCTATGCTAACGCTGTATTTGCTGTCATCGCGTGTCCGTCGTCTGTCTGTCTGTCTGTCCGTCCGTCGCAAGCCAGTGTAGTATGAAAAAGGCTGAACGCAGATTACGCAGTATCTCAAAAACAACGCCAGGGACTCCAGTTTTATGACGCAAAAAATCTCTACGAAATTCCGACGGGATCACCCCAACGGAAGCGCCAAATGCAGGTGAGATGGGTAAAAATTGCGTTTCTCGACCGGTTGAGAAGTCTCCGGCTCATGAGATACCTCACCGCCGAAAATTTGTGTCTATTCGCCACTGTTGTTTGCGTCCACGACGGTGCGCTGGCGGATGAATACACAGTGTCATCAACAACTCTGGTGGTAGTAACGGTGAAATTGACATCGACGAGGTTTGTTGTATGAACGTATGTTGATGACACGCACGGCATCAGCATCGCATGCTCGCTTTGCGATAGTTGAGCCTATGCTTCAACGATGCGTGTACAAAACTACATGCAGGTGGCCGAATAAAACATGACAGTTGCTGAAAGTGCTCCTCGGGCTGACACGGGGATTTGTGTGCGCGCCGTTATTCGTACAGCAGTATAGGACAACATACATTTGAACTGATACAAGCATCGTGCGGGTCTCTCGGCGATAGCTGAGCCTCTTGTCTTGAACCCGCCTCGGTAGTTAGATCACCGAAGTCTGCAATGTATGGCCAGTGCGACCTACGGTTACCCTCCCTGTCGCAGAGGGTCGCTGTCCATTAACCCATACCAAATTATGCTGCTAGTGCTTGGTGGCAGAGGCACAAGGGTGCGAACAACGTAAAGTATAAAGTAAACAGTGTAGGCCTATAGCAGTTTAGCATCAACTTAGCTTTTCACCGCTACGGGAAACTCACATGCCATATGGGATCACACAGTGTTACATGCGACCCGGTAGAGGTGTGAATCCCGCCTTTAACCCCAGCCGAAGCAGGTACTCAATTTAGCGACCCCGGTGGGATGCAAGGCTGAGTTCAGTGAGTTGACATATGTTACGTGAAAGCGGACCGGCTGGGATTTGAACTCGCGACGTGTCGAGTCTTTACGCAGTCTTGCCGTTACCGGGAGTCGAACCCGAGACCTCTTGGTCGTAAAAGTCCGACGCCCAACCCTTTGAAGCACCGCGTTACCACCCCGAACTTTTTCTCGATGAGAAACAGTACCACCGATTTGCTCTGCCGCGTTTTTCTCTGTATCAGTAGGCCTACGATCGAAGTCCGGTGCAAATTTGTGCAATGTAGTGTAAATACAAAAGTGACGTTTCCTGTTTGTGAAACAATGGTCCTTGCGCCTGGGCACACCTCTGTTAACCGAAAAACTGATAAATTCATATTGAAAAAATGCATTCAATTGTTCCGTACGTATTAAACGTATTAAGCGTTTGGGTTTTTTAATTTAAAACTTTGTTCCTTATGGTTGTCGTCAATAAACTATCGTTTTGAAGTTTTATGAATGCCTGTTTTTTTTTTGTTCATAGACTAGACATTATTAAATTAAATTAAATAAGCAGCTGCAAAACGTACAGTTTTTGTGCGAGTGGAACTAACTAGTACAGGGCAAACTAAGGAGGACCACTGGTACACTAAACAGCAGGCCCTATAGATGCGCGATTACGTCAGATAACGAATTTTTTTAGTGAATTATAACGTATTTTAACGTATTTTATAATGGATATGAACGTACAGAACAACTATGCTACATTTGAATTGAATATTAGCGGGTGAGTGCGTCCCTTGCTGAAACTCTTAGTACACCAGTGCGCGGAGCGTAACCTCACCGAGATCATTTTTCTCTTTAAAACAGAACACGATAGAGTAGATCGCTACAGGACCGATCCGATCACGAATCCGAACGCACCCGGAGACACACAGGGATGTGATGTGGCACGTGTCATACTGCTGTCGCTGGCAGCTAGGCTGTGTATTTCTACCTTGATCTACCTACAGCTACTTAGGCCTTCGATTATGACGAGTGAAATGCAAGGAAGTGATTTCGTCATCACTTCCCTACGTTTCCATGGTAACGCGCAATCATCACATCTGCAGCAGCAGCAGCAGTATCAGGAATGGCGGCTATTGTGGATCACTATTAACTACACAGGTCCAAACTGAAAACGTGCAGTTCAACGTGTAATCGACTCTGTAATCAGATTCTCGTAAGTTAAACAAGGTGATGAGGTTTCTTTACAAAACCTGTGATACCTGTAAATCTGTGTCACTGTGTGATAAATGATGACGTGACTAACGTATGACTGATATGGTTAAAAGCTTCAACACTGCCTGTCTAGCCTGTCTGTAATTCTTTATCGAAAAGTTTCAAGTAAAAAGTTACCGAGTACGTTCTGAGGAAACTAAGGAAAGTCTGTAAAATCAATGGCACTAAATTAAACTATAGACCTAATAAATTGCTTATAGCAGACTTAACTGATCTCAAAAGTCATTTATCTGTGTCAAATTACTGGAAATCAACCCGCTGACTAATCACAAAACAAAATAGAGTTCCTTGATGGGGACAGCAACTAAACGATTCTGTGCCAATCTGGCTAATGTAATGTAATGTAATGTCAATGTAGAGATTAAGGTGACGCTTCACGAGCAGAGTCCGTTACAGGGGCACCTTACAATATTAAAGTTACAGTCTG